>ENA-OWRC01000027-OWRC01000027.1-human-gut-metagenome-genome-assembly--contig:-NODE-27-length-210308-cov-7.234860_pt1 | contig 210308 bp, 196 predicted proteins | sample MGYA00248268_ERZ651895 | MGnify/ENA primary metagenome ERZ651895 (study PRJEB26924, sample SAMEA4378242) | human gut metagenome | biome: human gut; feature: human-associated habitat; material: faeces...
TGTAACCGGCTGATCCGTAGTCAGCTACTCTATTCAGTTGAGCTACGCGGCCATTATTTCTTGATTGCGAGTGCAAAGGTAGTACTTTCTTTTATATTTGCAAGCCTTTTTGATATCTTTTTTTTAACTAATCAAGCATCCTTGGGTTAAATATCAGATAACCAATATTCAAGCCAAAATTAAAATTTTTTGCCGGATAGCTGTATCCGTTTGCATACAGGCTGATGCTGGCGAAGGGCAGTTGTAAAACAAGGGCTGCTTCTCCCATATACTTAAAAGAATGAAGGAATTTCCCGTAATAGGGGATAGCTGTATATGTGTTGTTGTTCCATACTTCTTCTTTCTTTATCTCGTATAATGGCGCGAAACCGTACATGTCGAGGCGGAAGTGCAACAGTTTGCTGAATTTCAAGATCGGCGATAATCCGAATGCTACATATTGGTTGGCGCGGAACGCTTCGTTGAAGACAATTTGACTATGCGGCGTCGGCGTAAAGGCGGGCGCTTGCAAAACGGAAGCTGTATAGTTGTTCATCAGGTTCTTGCTGGAGAGTACGAGTTCGCTCATAAAACCAAGATTGAAATGCGGGCTAATCGTCTTGTACTGTTCCCATTCACCTTTCATTTGCAGCCAGCTATGGACTTTCCGGTCGAATGAGCCCATATCCGTAATGGGAGACGGCATATACTTTTCTGTACCCGTTACATATTGTGCCACTAAGAATTGTTTTCGCCCGGAGATCGGATATTGTTTATAATCCAGCGAGTTACGCTCGATGCTGAGCGAACCGGCAAACAGATCATACCAGCTATGATCGGTGGTCGCGTTCGGGAATGTCATGTTGGAAGTTTGAAAATAGTAATCATTCAGCCGGCCATAAGCAAAACCTATCTCGGCTTTGGCACGGTTCAGGAATGGGAATCCTAACTTGACCTTCGTGTACAATTCTTTCTGGTGGATGAAAGCCGGTAGTACGTCTTCGTAGAACAAAGACTGGCTTTCGGAGTATTTTTTGTCTGAGAATACGCCTTGCCAATTCAGGTAGGTCGGTATTCTTGTCTGCAAATAGATACGGCCGTTCAACATCACGCCGCTGAACGAGTTGCCGACCTGGAAGTTGGCGTTTACATCGGCGGCATATCGTCTCAAATACTGGTATCCCAGTCCGAGAAACAGTTGGTTGGCCTGGTAGGAGGAGACGTTGCCTCCGAATCCAACCGTGATCTCTTCCTTCATTTTGACATCAAGATACAGGTCGAACTTCTTTTCCTTCCGATTATAAACGGCATGGGGCAATATCTCTTTAATCTTGGAATAGGTTAGCATTTTGAAATAAGCACGCTTGAACTCTTCCATCGAGAACTCATGATTGATATCACGATGGAGTTGAGATTCAATATATTTCTTTTGCGATTCATTCACGCCTGTCACATATATATTCTGGAAAATCAGCGGAGGAAGGCCTTGCTTATAGGCCGCACGGCGTTTGTTGACTTCGCTTAGTTCCACACGCCGGGGGACACGCGCCTTGATGGAGTCGATCATCGCCATCGTCCGTTTATAGCCAATATTCATCAAATCCCGTGCTTTTTGAAAATCGAGCAGGGAGACGGTAGGGAAGCTAAATTTTATCATCATGCCTTCGTCTTCGGGTACGTCGTATTCCGTTTTCTGCATGATCATTGTTTCAAGCTGGTTATAAGGATTGGACGAAGGTTTGTTGTTACCGCCTGCCACAGTCGAACCGAAGATGAAGTCCGGATGGAAAGCCTCCTTCATCGGGCCTACCGGGAAATTGTCGTAGATACCGCCGTCGAAAATGGGGACGCTATCTTTCCAGATCGGCTGGAAAAAGAAGGGGAATGTCATTGATGCACGGACAGCGTCTCCAAGATCTCCATTTTTGAAGATAATAGCTTTTTTACTGTAGATATCCGAGGCCACGCAACGGAATGGGACAAAGAGATTGTCGAAATTCCAGCCGGCTTTTGCTGTCGCTTGTGAAAATAGGGCCATAAACGCCTGATTCATCTGGATCGGATTGATCAGGCTTTGTGGAAGGAAACTGGCTTTCACTTGTAACGAATCGGTCATGTCTATGGAAAAGTGCCCGAATTCCGGTGTCGGGTCGGGGCGTTTGAAATAATATTTGTATTCGTTTTCCACCGTTCCGGTTTGCCAGTAGCTGAACTCCTCGGAGAGCATCAGTTCAACCATTTCTTCGGGTGTATATCCCATCGCATAGAGACTACCGACGATCGCGCCGGCAGATGTTCCCGTTATGTAATCAATAGGTATTCCGTTTTCTTCCAGAGCTTTGATTACCCCGATATGGGCGGCACCTTTCGCACCGCCACCGCTCAGAACCAAGCCTACTTTCTGGGCATATCCTATTTGTAAGGCCGCAAACAACAGGGCTGTCAGTACAGCTATTCTTTTCATACTTATATCTTCTCTGCTTAATGAATTCAAATGTAGTCGTTATTTCTCAGAATACAAGAGTTTGAGATATATAAAATACAACATAAAATTAGTCCGTTTTGTTAATCTTGCGAAGAAACTTGGTGTCGGCTGTTGGTCAAAACTAAGAAAGGGTGTCAAACTTTCCATTCCCATATCAAGTGCGGGAATGGGGACTTTGACACCCTTTTGCTATTTTTTCCGGCTTCGGTTTAACCGATCATCTGAACGCTGCGTTTGATGAATTGGCTCAATGCTTCACCTTTCAACATACCGTTTGCCAACAGGGCAAGGTCGATTAACTGGCTGACCAGTTTATTTCCACCAGCATATTCGGACAGAATGCTGTTGCGCTGTTCTACCAGTTCGTCAATCTTTTTGTTCGTATTCGTCATATCTTCCTTCTCTTCAGAAGTGATTTCTTCTTCTTTCTTCTTACTTTGGGCTTCGCGCAAGTCGGACTGGCGGGCTTTCCAGCCTTTCAGGTCAGAAAGGATCGGATTCAGCTTTTCGGCACAAGCCGCTTCTTCTTCGGTCAGGATTTTCTTAACCAGTTCGTGGTCTGTGTTCAGCACCAGATTGTAGTTATCCGGCAGTTCTCCATAAAACGACATACCTGGTTGCATGGCAGACATTTCGCGCATACGGCGCATATATTCGCTTTGTGTCAGCATGACCGGGTTTGAGTTTTCGCCCAACGCCTCGAATGTGACAATGAAATCTGTCTTCTCGATCTTCGGTAACTGGCTTTTGAACATCTCCTGCAGAGCATTTTTTTCGTCCTCATTCAGTGTTACCTTGTTGACATCGTCCTTGCGGATCAGATTGTCGATCGTGTCGCTATCCACACGGACGAAGCGTGTTTTTTCGAACTTCTGTTCCATCTGGCTTATAGCATGGACATCCAACTGACCATCCATGATCAGCACGCTGTAGGCTTTGTCTTTTGCAGCTTGGATATAGCTGTACTGGTCATTGGTATTCGTTGTGTACAAGTAGATCAGGTTTCCTTCCTTGTCTGTCTGGTTGGCTTCCGTCAGGGCTTTGTACTCTTCGAATGTGTAATATTTGCCGTCTACATCCTTCAATAGGGCGAACTTGGCTGCCCGATCGTAAAATTTTTCTTCGCTCAACATTCCGTACTGGATGAAAAGTTTCAGGCTGTCCCACTTTTCTTCGAATTGAGGACGGTCGTTCTTGAACATTTCTTCCAGGCGATCTGCCACCTTTTTCATAATGTGGTTGGAGATCTTTTTCACGTTCTGGTCGCTCTGTAGGTAAGAACGGGACACGTTCAGCGGGATATCCGGAGAATCGAGCACACCGTGCAGCAATGTCAGGAATTCAGGAACGATACCTTCAACCGAATCGGTGACGAACACTTGGTTGCAGTATAATTGGATCTTGTTGCGATGTAGATCAATGTTGCTCTTGATGCGCGGGAAATACAGGATACCGGTCAAATGGAACGGGTAATCCACGTTCAGATGAATCCAGAACAGAGGTTCGTCGGACATTGGATACAGATCCTGATAGAATTTCTTATAATCTTCATCTGTCATATCAGTCGGCTTACGAACCCATGCCGGTTGGATATCGTTGATGATATTGTCTTCGTCGGTATCGACATATTTGCCGTCTTTCCATTCCTGCTTCTTTCCGAATGCGATGGGAACTGGCAGGTAACGGCAGTACTTGGTCAACAGGCTGTTGATCTTGTCTTTGTTCAGGAAATCTTTGTTCTCGTCGTCAATATACAGGATGATGTCTGTTCCGCGATCTTCTTTTTCCGTCTCTTCCAATGTGTATTCGGGTGTGCCGTCGCAGCTCCATTTCATAGGAACGGCTCCTTCTTTATACGATTTGGTGACGATCTCCACTTTCTTGGAAACCATGAAAGAAGAATAGAAACCAAGTCCGAAGTGGCCGATGATGGCGGCTGCGTCGTTCTTGTATTTTTCAACGAACTCTTCTGCGCCGGAGAAGGCGATCTGATTGATATATTTGTCGATCTCTTCGGCAGTCATACCGATACCGCGGTCGGAGATTTTGATCGTATTGCTATCGAAGCTGACATGTACAGTCAAATCTCCCAGTTCTCCTTTGAACTCGCCGACAGAAGCCAGTGTTTTCAACTTCTGTGTTGCATCAACTGCGTTAGATACCAATTCACGAAGAAAAATTTCGTGATCACTATACAAAAACTTTTTGATGATAGGGAAGATGTTCTCACTCGTAACACCGATGTTTCCTTGTTTTGCCATAATCCGATATAAAATATTTTGATGTTATACTTATTGTTTCCTATAACTATAATTATTCACGCAATGTTCAGTTACAAAAACAATGCCAAACAAACAAAATGACATTTTGACTGACAAGTTATCAGTATGGAGAGGAAAAGGACTGGAATGTATATAAAAAATTAAAGGCTGTCTCACGACAACCCCTAACCAACTTTGTTAACCTTAAATCTAATACTATTATGAAAAAACCACATTGCAAATATACGGATACTTCTATAATTGTCAATAGATAAAATATTAAATTTCGTTCCTTTGATTTTAATAAAATCTAATATCTTCGGATCTCTTGCTTTTTATACGTTATTAGGCTTGTGAGAACCATCGCGATGGTGGATAAAGGCAATGCGAACAGGATCGGATCGATGGCGAACCAGGGATAGATATCGATCAAAACATCACGCCCAGACAGCATATTGCATAAGCCGACTGCTCCTGCTTCCGCCTTGTGAAGAAACAGCATGGCAAACAAACTTGCCAGCGCCCCCGTCCATAAACTAGCCAGTGCTCCTTCCTTGGTCGCCTTTTTCCAGAAAAGGGAACAGAAGTAGGCCGGGAGAAAAGTGGCGGCACAAATCCCCATGAACAGGGCTGTCCCGCGTGCTATGACTCCTGCGCTCAGCGTATAACAGATTATATAACTTACCAGAATGGAGCAAAGTACTCCGATGCGTACGCCCATCGTCGAGTTAGCATTCTTTCGATGTCCCAGTTTAGGGAATATGTCTGCCCCGAAAGAAGCTCCCATCGTGTGGAACTGGGCGCTGAGCGTAGACATACTTGCCGACAAGATACAGAGCATGAAAACGGCACTGAACCATTCCGGCATTGCCCGGTCGATAAACAGCGGGATAATCTTATCCATATCCTTGATAGCTTCCGATGCAACCACGCCTTCTGTTTTCAGGAAAAAGAGGTTCGATAATGCCCCGACATGATAAATGGCTCCGACGGTCACGATCAGAAAAACACAACCGATCAGAACGCCCCGGTTCAATTGCTTGGTGCTTTCCACCATCATAAAACGTACGACCAACTGAGGTTGGGCAAGGCAACCGATGCCGACTCCCAAGATCAGCGAGGTTACGAGGGTGTACCATTGCGGAGACCCAGTCACAGGCATGGCTGTCCATCCTTGGTGTCCTACCTCCTTAAACCGTTCAGGAACAAGCGGGGCGATTTCCGTCAGTTTCCGGTTGGCTTCGATAAAGCCCATATCCATCACCCGATAGAACCAGAATAGCAAGAACAGCATGCAGGCGAACATGATGACGGCTTGCAAAGCATCCGTATATAACACGCCTTTAATACCTCCTGTGATTACATAGGCCGCTACTATAAGCGTGAAAATAAGCAGTGCTAGATGCAAGTCTATGTGGAACATCTGTTCGATGAACACTGCACCTCCTTTCATTACGACTGCTGCATACAAAGGCATGCCGATAAAGATGATGGCGGCAATAAATATCTGTATGGCACGCGAATTATAGTGCAATCCCAATAATTGCGGGAATGTGCGGGCATTGTACTTTTCGCCTAACTTACGGGTGTTCCGCCCGAATATGATAAAAGCGATGACAACGCCCATAAACATATTCAACAAGCAAAGCCATTGGATTCCCATACCGAACGTGGCCGCAACCCCTCCGAAACCGACAATGGCCGATGCGGAAATAAAGGTTGCCCCGTATGAAAGGGCCATGATGACAGGATTTACTTTCCGTCCCCCCAGCAAATAATCGCTAGCATTTTTCGTTTGTTTGTATCCGATATATCCCAGCCAAGCCAGGATGAACATATAGATAATTACTACGATACCTAAAGTCAGTGTGCTCATTTTTCCGGCTGTTGTGGGTTAGTACTCTCCTCGTCGTCTTTATTCCAATGGGTTATTCCGAACCAAATGGAATAAAATAGGCAGACGAGGGCTAACAGGTAGGCCAGCCAGATGCCAGGGTCGCTTATTCCGAACATGTATTGTTGTTGTTTATAATTTGATCAAATCACTTTCACAAATATATTCCAGATTCTGACGACGGATCACTTCGCGAGCGGCTTCCCGGTTATTCGTCCGTAAGATCAAAATTGATTTCTCATTGGCTGAGAAGCAATACATATATTCGATACTGACACCGGCTTTCGTGAAACAAGACAAAGTCTGGGCAAAACTGCCTGCACAGGAGTTTGTGACGATTGCCAGCACATCGGTCAGGTTTGCACTGACATTGTTGCCTTTCAGGATTTTATAAGCCTTTTGCGGATCGCTGACTATAATGCGCAGAATACCGTATTCGGATGTGTCTGCTACCGTTGCGGCAATGATTCGTATCTTCTCTTCGGCCAGCAAAGCGAGGATTTCGCTTAATTTACCGTATTTGTTTTCCAGAAAAATAGAAATCTGATTGACTGTCATGTTGATTTATGATTTTAGATTTATGAATTATGAGTTCAGCAAAGTTTACGCAAGTCTTTCACCCGGACAGCTTTTCCATCCTGTACCGGCAGGGAGCCTTTGGCGACCAGTTTGAGATGGGGAGTCAGAAGCAGCTCGTCTTTCAGCTGGCGGGTGATTTCCTTTGTCAAGCGTTGTAAAACGCTGTAATCGTCGGTAAACAGGTCGCTCAATTCCACTTCAATCAGCATCTCGTCATTGTTTCCTACCGTTTCGATTGTAATTAGATAATTGCTACCCAGTTCTTTAAACTGCATCAGTATCTTTTCGATCTGGATAGGGAAGAGGTTGACCCCTTTCAATATGATCATGTCGTCGCTACGGCCTTTGAAACGTGCAAGGCGTTTGTGCGTTCGTCCGCAGGGACATTCACCCGGAAGGACACAGGTCAGGTCGCGGGTACGATAACGGAGCAAAGGCATTGCCTCTCGGTTGATGGTCGTCAGGACCATTTCGCCGACTTCACCTTCTTTTACCGGTTGCAGTGTGACTGGATCGATAATTTCTACGATTACATTATCTTCCCAGATATGGAGCCCGTTCTGTTCCGTACATTCGAATGCGACGCCGGGGCCGTTCATCTCTGACATTCCGAAACAATTGTATGCTTTTACGCCTAACAATTGTTCGATCCGGCGGCGTTGTTCTTCCGAGTGAGGCTCAGCACCGATACAAACGGTGTGCAGTTTGGTGTCGCGACGGGGATCGAGGCCCATTTCATACATCACTTCCGCCAGGCGAGTAGCATAGCTGGGAATGATATGGAGGCAAGTCGTCCCGAAATCCGTAATGAACTTGATCTGCCGCTTGGTATTTCCTGCTGCTGCCGGTACGGTCAGGCAACCTAATTTTTCAGCTCCGTATTGGAATCCCAATCCTCCGGTAAACATTCCGTAACCGGAAGTGTTCTGGAATACGTCTGTGTCGCGAATGCCTACCATATACATACAGCGTGCCACCTGGTTAGCCCATTGGTCCAAGTCTCTGGCCGAATGCAATACGACTGTTGGGTTTCCTGTAGTACCGCTTGACGAATGGATACGGACACAGTCCTTGATAGGAATAGCCGCCATGCCGTACGGATAATTGTTGCGAAGGTCATCTTTCGTCGTAAAAGGAATCTTTTGCAAATCGTCCAGTGATTGTATACTGTCGGCTGTGATGCCGTTTTCTTTGAAAACTTTGCTGTAGAAAGGAGAATTTCCGGCTGCTTCAATTGTCTTTCTCAATCGCTCAAACTGTAGCTTTTTCAAATCTTCGCGATTCATGGTTTCAATATCTTTCTGCCAATATTCCATCGTTTTTTGCATTATAATGTGTTTGATTCATGAAATTAGACTGCAAATGTATTGTTAATTTTGGAGAAATCAAAGATCAGCCCGGTCAGATTCGTATATAACATAGAGGCCGACAAGGCAGCGGTACAGGCGGCTGTTGACACAAACTACAGTAATGCCTTACTCGAAGGGACGGTAAACAGAGTAAAAACTATTAAAAGGACAATGTTCAATAAGGCAGGGTAACAAAGAACTTGCGTTTTGTGCAAAACAACTATCATACTATCATAATTGAATTTATATACTTGTAAAACAGTATGTTATTCTATGATAGTTCCTGTTTTCAACTATCATTCATCTATCATAACCATCATGGGCAAAAGCAATAAAGCATTGTATATCAATATTCCGTCAAATTTCAGATATGTTCTGAAGCTGATACAAAATAGATTAAATAGGCTCGTTTTTTCATGAAGACAGGCTGTTCTTTTACCAAAAACAACTTGAAAAGTTTCTTCAGACCCGGGTGGAAGGGCATGGGAGATCCGGGTGTGGAGGAGGTGGAGACCCGGATCTTCGTGAAACCGGGACGGGGATGTGGAGCTGTTTATCTGCCTTGTCTGAGGAGATTTTATGCACTGTTTTTGATTAAAATAACCTTCATTCGCCCATTTCTCCTGTCTTAACAGTCTCCCGCATATTTACGGGGATAATTGAATGTGATAGCCAGCAAAGCTCCGACACCCAACAAATAAGGATAATATAAATACTGCATGATCTCGATGGGAGAGACATGCCCTAAACCTGCCGCCATCAATAATTGCGCGCCGTAAGGGATGATACCCTGTACGAAGCAGGAAAAAATGTCCAGCAGACTGGCACTGCGTCTCGGATCGATTTTAAAACGATCGGCAATATCTTTGGCTATTGGGCCTGCCATGATCAAAGCGATGGTATTGTTTGCGGTGCAAAGATTTGCAAAGCTGATTAGTGCGGCAATACTCCCTTCGGCTCCTTTGGTGGAACGAATGCGGGAGGTGAGTTTCAGGATGATCCAATCGATACCTCCGTTATATCGTATCATTTCCAGCATTCCACCGGCCAATAAAGTCACGATGATAAGTTCGCCCATATTTGTGATGCCTAACCCCATTGATGCATTCCATCCCCAGATATCGAATCCGCCTGTAAGCAATCCGACGATACCGGAAAGAATGATCCCGGCTATTAGGACCATCATGACATTCACACCGCAGATAGCTGTTACCAGGACAACTAGGTAGGGCAGGACCTTGATCCATTCGATCGGCCCTGTTTCATATCCGCTCCCGACCCCACTCCCGATCAGCACATAGAGAAGACCGGTCAGGATGGCGATCGGCAGAGCAATTCGAATATTCACTTTGAACTTGTCGTTCATATTACAACCTTGTGTGCGGGTGGCGACGATAGTGGTATCCGATATGAAAGACAGGTTGTCTCCAAACATGGCTCCGCTTACTACGACACCCAGCATCAGGGCATCTGGCATTCCGGTTTTGTCGGCGATCCCTACGGCAACAGGAGCCAAGGCAACGATTGTTCCGACAGATGTCCCGACAGAAATGGAAATGAAACAGGCCGCAAGGAATATTCCGGCTGCCAACAAATTACCAGGTAGGATGGACATGGCCAGATTCACGGTAGCATCGACTGCTCCCATCGCTTTGGCTGTTTGGGCGAAAGCACCGGCAAGAATGAAGATCAATACCATCAGCATGATATTGCTGTTGGCTGCCCCCCGGCAGAATTGCTCGATCCGATTGCTGATCTTACCCCCTTTGGACATGGCGATGGCAACAACTGAGGCGATAACAAAGGCTACGGTAATAGGCATCTTATAGAAATCGCCTGCGATGATGGACACTACAAGGTAAGACAATAAAAAAACAACCAAAGGTGTCAATGCCCAAGGATTAGGGGCATGGTGTAAACGTGAACTGTTCAGATCTGTCATTCTTAATTAAACCGCATGTTAGAAAGTGAATCTTAATGCAATACGGATACCTCCCTTCTTAATATCAGGATGATCCAAATAAGTTAAGCGTCTGTAATAATCAATGCGCAGGATCTTGAATATATTTTCCAAACCGACGCTGCATTCCATATATGGAGTGCTACCTAATGGCTGTGTCCCATCTGGTAATAGGAAAAGTCCCGGCGTCAAGGTCGGATTATTTTTGTCCGTTAGTCCACCATAGATCATATTAAAGGAAAGGACTTCACGCAGACGCAACCACTTGATGCCCGGAATACGGTTCAGAATCCAACCCTTCAGATAATAAGTAGCATTGAACGAGACATATTGGTCGGTCACAAACTCCAACGCGTTCATCATGTGGAATGCTTCCGGCTGGATTGTGATAGATTGGTTCGTATTCGGCAAAATCAACAGGGGGAAAGGTACCTTGTCCCAGACCTTGCCCGCTTTAACCTGTGCATCGATATGCCCAAACGAAGAAAGCCAGATACGTTTCTCGGCACTGATCTCCGTATGGTTGTAATTGTAATCACCGCCTAACACGCCTTTAATACCTAATTGATGGGAGAGCTTGAATACAGGGGCATCTTTAGACAGGTTGAATACGGATTCTTTCCCCGAACGCCCGTTATAAGCGCGTTCACCCGGAGCGAAACGCAACTGTGTCCCGATTTCAGATGTCGTAAAATCTTTTATATGGTATAAATTCCCGGATTCGTCCCGTTTAATATATTGAAGCGTTCCTGCCGCCTCGTTGTTCTGATTCATTATCCAGGACTTCCATGTCAGGCCGTTCAGCCATTCTTTTTCGTATTGCAATACGCTTTTGCGGATATATTGCATCTTGGTCACCGGTTCACCTACTTTCCAGGCAACGAATATGTTATCTTTGCTTGTGAAAAGGAAATCTTGGCCTGGGGTATACACGTCATATTCTTGGATGAACGACAGATTATTGACCGGATTTTCACCTTCATGATATTCTTTTTTAGTGAAACTGTGTGTTAATTTCAAATTGTATTTGATCTTGCGGTCATTTGTACCGTAAGCCAGATAACCACTTGCAAACCAATACGGATTGAGGTTGGCAGTCGTCATTCCTCCCACACGCATACGAAAACCTTCCAGATGGTTTGCACTGAAGGTTGTATTCATCGGACCGAAGTCAAATTTGGTCACCTTCTTGTCATTTGCTGTCGGGATATAGCCCGTTATCAGGATCTCTGCGGTTTTAATAATGGCATTGAAAGCCGGAACTTTCCGCAGTTGCCCCAATAAATCTTTTAGCGCATCTTCCTTTTCTTTCAGTGGAATAGGCCGGTTGTGTATCCAGAACGTATCCGGCTGTACCGTCGCTTCCGGCAATACATGCAATGCCCCTAAGAGGCCGAAAACAGAGTCTGCATTTTGCACGTTGAAATTATAATTGTCATAATTCCTGAGCTGGTGCGCATAGAGCTGTTGCGTCCCCTTTACCACATAGAAATTGACGAAAGTATTCTCTTGGTCGAGTACCCAGGTACTATCTGGCATCTGCTTGAATTCCTGCTCAATACGGAGTTTGTCCACCCAATTTAGGTTGATGTTTGCGGGGGTGTTCAGCAATACTTTCTTGACCGCATAATTACCGTCAAGCGTGATATAAAGCCGTCCCGTAAAACCGTAGCTTTCGCTGTTTGCCGGAACGAAAGCCAGATCCACACATTTATCTCCTCCTACATCGAGCGTATCCATGATGTAATAATGGTAATATGTGGTCGCCAATGTCGATGATAATGGGCTGACGAACCGATTCAATAGAATAGGAATATTGTTATCGAAAATATTGATACTCTTAAAAATCTCTTCCAGGTTGGAGGTTATGCCGCCACCGTCATCTAATGTTTTATCGATCCCCTGCATGCGCTTGGCTCTGACAATCGTCTTTTCCGCTTTGGGACTTTTCCGGTAGTAGAAGTCCGATAGGTTTTCACGCACGGAAACAGTCAGGATTGGTTTGCCGTTAAACTCGGACGTGTCCAGATAGTTTTTGATAAATTTAAACTTTTTCAGAAATTTGTTCTTGTCGAGATTCGGATTGAAATTATCCAGCGACAGACTTAGTTTTTCGTATACTTCCGTTTGATATTCCGGCTTTGCCTCGATCCGGTTGTCATTCTTATGTGCAATTACTTTTTTGATAAGCTCTACAGCCGGATTATCCTTGCGGGTATATTTTTCTCTTTTGGGTTTGACCACGACTTCCGAAATCTCGAAAGCAGTCGGCTTCAACAATAATTCCAAATTGTCATTCTTTTTACCGGGCTTGAGGTCGATGAATTTAGTATCGTATCCCAATGAGGCGGCGGCTAGTTTGGTATAGCCCTGGTTGTTTTGGAGGGTGAATGTTCCATTGTCGTCTGTCATAGCTCCGATAGTCGACCCGTCAAAATAGACGGATACAAAAGGGAGTGGTTCACCGGTAATCGAATCTTTGACAATACCGGATGCCGAGGTAAAACTCTGAGCGTGTGATAGAAAAGTTCCTGCTACAACTTGTAACAGAGCTATTAATATTATATAACGGATAAATCTAACCATGTATTTAACGTTGTTCCTTCTCGGATATGGACAACAAAGGTAAGACTTTTATTGGTTACAGTTTTACTGGCGATATTAATAATCTTTAATCGAAAGATAGTCTGCTGATTAAATGGGGAGGCTAAATATTAATTATACATACAAAATCCGAAACATATTTCTTTTTATTTACTTTTAATTCCGCCAACAGTTTTTATCCTTATATTTGTTCTGCTTGAAAACGTAAAAAACAGGTCCTAAAGAAATGAAAGAACATATTAGAAAAAGAAAAATCATGGCTGTGACCTTGATTGGATCTCTTGCCAACTTTCTGCTATTGGTTTTCAAATTTATAGCAGGTGTGTTAGGGCATAGTAGCGCCATGATTGCAGACGCCGTCCATTCGCTATCCGATTTTGTGACGGATGTAATTGTTTTGCTTTTCATTAATATATCGTCCAAACCGAAAGACGAAGGCCATGACTATGGACACGGAAAGTATGAAACTTTGGCTACTACGATCATCGGGATTGTCTTGATGTGTGTAGGAGCCGGCCTTTTCTGGGATGGTGTGAACAAAGTGTTTGGATTTTATTTGGGGGGCGAACAGTTGGAAAGTCCCGGCAAGATCGCACTTATTGCCGCCATTATTTCTATTCTGATAAAGGAAGCCCTATATCGTCTGACATTATATGTCGGAAAAAAAGAGAATAGCCAGGCTGTTATCGCGAATGCTTGGCATCATCGTTCGGATGCTTTTTCTTCTATCGGGACGACGTTAGGTATTGGAGGAGCCATCCTCTTAGGTGATAACTGGCGTGTGCTGGATCCGATAGCAGCCGTGATTGTCAGCATATTGATTGTAAAGGTAGCCTTTCAGTTGGTCATACCTGCAATTAATGATTTGCTGGAGAAATCTTTACCGACTGAGGTCGAAGATAAGATTCTCTCTATAATAAATGAAACGCCGGAGGTCAGGAACCCGCATAATCTATGTACCCGCAGAATCGGTAATGATTTTGCAATAGAAGTGCATATCCGGGTCGATGGACAAATAACTGTAAGCCGTGCGCATGAGCTGACGAAGGAGATAGAAAGTAAGTTACGTTTGAAATTTGGGCCTGCAACCCATATCGTCTTGCATGTCGAACCGATAAAAGAGAAAAAAGATGAGTGAACTGACATTATACCGGGGAGAAGTTTTTGATTTTATCGATTCTCCGTTAAATAGAAAAGATGCTTACCGATATTTTCCCGATGGAGCATTGGTCGTATGGGAAGGAGATATAGTCGATTGTGGGCCTTTTGAGGATATTAAAGGCCGTTATACCGATTATGAACTGGTTGATTATTCCGGTAAACTCCTGATGCCTGGATTTATAGATTCCCATATCCATTATCCGCAAGCTGAAATAATCGGGATGTACGGAAAGCAGTTGCTGGATTGGCTGGAGGACTATACCTTTCCAGCAGAACAGGCGTTTGTTTCTTCGGAACATGCGGACAGGATGGCCCACTTCTTTATAGAAGAACTGTTCCGGAACGGAACGACAGCTTGCATGGCTTATGCAACGGTACATCCAACATCCGTCACCGCTCTTTTCTCCGTTGCGTCGGAATATAATATGTGTATGCTGACCGGAAAAGTGCTGATGGACCGGAACGCTCCGGCAGGATTGACCGATACGGCGGAACAGGGGAAATCCGAAAGTCGTTCCTTGATCGAATCTTGGCATGGAAAAGGACGGAACCGCTATGTCATCACACCTCGTTTTGCCATCTCCTGTTCGACGGAACAACTGATTGCGGCTGGACGTTTGCATGAACAATATCCTGACACTTATATACAGACGCATCTTTCCGAGAATAAAGACGAGATCGACAGCACGCTTTCCTTGTGTCCCGACTGCCAAGATTACTTGGAAGTATACGAGCGGGCAAGATTGGTTACAGACCGTTCCATCTTCGGACATTGTATTCATCTGTCTGATTCGGAATGCCGTCGGTTGGTCGAAGCCGGTTCTGTTGTAGCCCACTGTCCTACATCCAACCTCTTTTTGGGAAGTGGCCTGTTTGATATGCAACAAGCCAATCGTGTCGGCATGCAAACCGTATTGGCGACGGATATCGGAGCCGGAACCTCTTTTTCTATGCTGCGCACGATGGGAGAGGCGTATAAAGTGCAGCAACTTGGCGGATATCCGATGTCTGTATTCGAGTCATTATATAAATGTACGTTGGGAGCAGCTAAAGCACTTCATTTGGATGATGAAATCGGCTGTTTCGGGAAAGGCCGGAAAGCGGACTTCATTGTTATGGATTATGCCGCCACACCTTCCCAGCAGGTACGCATGGACTATCTGAAACGCCATGGGAAGTGGACGTTGGAAAATAAACTGTTCGGCCTGCAAACAGCTGGAGATGAAAGGAATATTCAAGCTACCTATGTGATGGGGAAAAGAGTATTTACCCTTGCTTAGAATACCTGCATCTCGTTCCTGACAGTCGTGACACCAATTAGCCGATCATAGCGAGCACCCATCGGACGATAATAAACATAGATGCTATATTCATTTTGTGTCTGGTAGTAATTACCTTCTATCGGACCTGTCTGACCGACAGAGGAACCGGTCGGGACAAACAAATACTGGTAATTGTAACTTCCCTGTTTGAGAAGTACGGCTTTTTCGTATTGCTTCGTCTCGAAGTTATAGCCCATTTTGCTCTTTTCATCCAATACATTATTAAATAGCTCACCGTTCAGATATACACTCCCATCGGGCAGCGGATCGCATGCAAGCGTAAAATGCACGATATAATAATCCGCTTCCGTATCCGGATCGTTACAGTCGCTGCAACGAATGAAGAAACGGCCGTCCTGATCCTGGTCATATTGGTAAGTGCCTTTATCCCGCCTGTAATCGGTCATAAGTTCCACATTATAATAAGGATTGTGGAAGGAGATATTTTCGACGTGCATTCCATTATATTTGTTGCTTAGGAACTCCATGCGACGATACTCATTCCCGGCAGGGAAAATAAGGTTGCGGTTATACGTATAAGATATTTGGTTTTCCAGAATGCTCATAGGTTGCAAGTCCGTTACGGCATTATCGTGTCGGTTGTCCTGGTAAACGAATATCTTCAGGTCCGTTTGCGGATAAGTGATCGGAAAATTTTTGTTGTTGATGTTGAAACTTACCTGCTGATGGCTCTGGTTGGTGTCGATGTCCGTGTTCCCGCTCACCGAAGCCGAGATATTGATAACCGGTTCTACCACAGAGAAACAGGCTGTAAAAATGATCTGGTCCGGCGTATCCTCGTTATAGACCTGGATGGCATAATTGCCGGAAACTTTAAACTGGACATCGTCGTTCGGAAGCAATAACCGGTAGTTCGAATATTGAGTCGTAGTCCCGATGGAATTGGCAAAATCGTCGATTGTTGTTCCTTGGAAACCATTCATATATTCGATCGGATTCAACTGCGATTGTGTCCAGTCGGCGTTGCAATGCACCACGTTATAGGCATATCGTGTGTATCCACTCCCCAAACCGTCGAAATTGATTTCGATTTGCTCTTCTCCTCCCAACGCTATGTAAGGTTCGGATATCAACTCTCCGGCAACTTTCACCTGAAGCGTTTTTATCTGCTTGCTATTGACATCGGTGAAGAACTTTGCCTGTGCGTTTACCCCGATGGAAAGGGCAAAAAGCATCATAAATAGTAAACTGTACACTCTCATTTTCATATTTCTTTCTTTGTCGGTGCAAAATTATGGAATTATTTCTTTAATTATTTTCCATTCCCTGCTTTAAAGCATAAAAAATTGCTTACTTTTGCGGGAAAATTACATATAAACAATTTTAGTTGTATCATGGCAAATGTGATTAAGATTAAAAAGGGTTTAGACATTAATCTGAAGGGCAAAGCTTCGGACGTACTGTTAAACGGAGGGAAAAGCGATAGTTACGCTATCGTTCCCGATTATTATAACGGTATTGTACCCAAAGTTGTTGCCAAAGTAGGAGAAAAAGTCAAAGCCGGTTCTGTATTGATGATCGATAAGAACCGCCCGGAGATCAAGTTTGTTTCGCCTGTCAGTGGCGAAGTAACTGCCGTAAATCGAGGAGAGAAGCGCAAAGTGCTTAGCGTGGTTGTCAAGCCGGAAGCGCAGATCGAGTATGAAGATTTCGGTAAGAAAAATGTAGCTTCCCTCAAAAGAGAAGAGGTGAAGGAGGCAATCCTGCACGCTGGTATGTGGCCGTTTATCAAACAACGTCCGTACGACATCGTCGCTTCGCCGGTTGACGAACCACGTGACATCTTTGTTTCTGCATTCTATTCCGCACCGTTAGCTCCGAACTTCGATTTCGTCGTGAAAGGACAGGAAGTTGATTTTCAGACGGGATTGGATGCGCTTGCAAAACTTACCGACGGCAAGGTGTATGTCGGCATCCGTAAAGGTTCTTCCGTTAGTGTGAAAGGTGTTGAAACTGTAGAAGTGGAAGGTCCGCATCCTGCGGCCAATGTGGGAGTACAGATTAATCACATTAAACCTATCAATAAGGGTGAAGTGGTCTGGACGGTAAATCCTGCCGACGTGATCGTTATCGGCCGTTTGTTCAATAAGGGCATCGCCGATTTCAGCCGCCTGGTTGTGATAACCGGTTCCGAAACGACAGAGAGAGGATACGTTAAGGCAATTGCCGGCTGTACGATCGCCAGTCTGGTTGACGGAAAGATCATGAGAGGTAACGAAGATATCCGCATTATCAGCGGTAACGTATTGACTGGTACGAAGGTAGAAAAAAACGATTATTTGGGAGCCTATGACAATCAGATTACGGTTATCCCGGAAGGCGACGAAACACACGACTTCTTCGGCTGGGCGACTCCCGGTTTCGGAAAATTCAGTGTGAGCCATTCATTCCCGGCCTGGTTGATGGGCAAGAACAAGGAATATGTGATAGACGCCCGTATCAAGGGAGGCAAGCGTGCTATGATCATGTCCAACGAATACGATAGCGTGTTTCCGATGGATATCATGCCGGAATACCTGTTGAAGGCTATTATCGCATTCGATATCGATAAGATGGAAAACCTGGGTATATATGAAGTAGCGCCCGAAGATTTTGCCCTTTGCGAATTCGTCGATACGTCCAAACTCGAAATTCAGAAGATCGTTCGTCAAGGTCTGGATGTATTATACAAGGAAATGAATTAATAACATTAAAAATTAGAATACATTGAAAGCGTTAAGGAATTACCTCGACAAGATTAAGCCTAACTTTGAGGAAGGCGGAAAGCTGGCGATGTTCCGTTCTGTTTTTGAAGGTTTCGAAACATTCCTGTTTGTTCCGAGCACAACTTCCAAATCAGGCGTACACATTCATGACTATATTGACTCGAAGCGTACGATGACCGTGGTCATCATTGCTTTGTTGCCCGCTTTGCTTTTTGGTATGTACAATGTCGGTTATCAGCATAACCTTGCAATAGGAGCTGATCCGGGATTTCTCATGACTTTTATTTTTGGTTTTCTGGCTGTATTGCCTAAAATCATTGTTTCGTATGTGGTAGGTTTGGGTATCGAGTTTGCTGTTGCCCAGGTGAAGAAGGAAGAAATCCAGGAAGGTTTTCTGGTTTCGGGTATTTTGATCCCGATGATCGTCCCTGTCGACACTCCGTTGTGGATGATCGCCGTAGCTACTGCATTTGCAGTTGTTTTTGCCAAAGAAGTATTTGGCGGTACAGGTTATAATGTATTTAATGTAGCGTTGGTTACACGTGCATTCTTGTTCTTCGCATATCCGGCGGCTATGTCCGGTGACCAGGTGTTTGTTCGTACGGCTGATACGTTCGGTATCGGTGGCGGGCAGGTGGTAGACGGCTTCTCTGGCGCGACTCCGTTGGGACAGGTTGCTATCGCAGGCAAGGAACTGATCGGTTCGTTCCAGGCAGTCGATGTTCTCGGACATCCGATTTCCACATGGGACATGTTCTTAGGTCTGATTCCGGGTTCGATCGGTGAAACATCTGTATTGGCGATCCTGATCGGGGCGGTTATCCTTCTTTTCACAAAGATCGCAAGTTGGAAAACAATGGTTTCCGTATTTGTGGGTGGTGCGGTCATGTCGCTTATCTTCAATATGATCGGAACGACGGTGGCCATGTGTGTATCTCCGTTGGATCATTTGTTCCTGGGTGGTTTCGCATTCGGTGCCGTGTTTATGGCTACCGATCCTGTCACTTCTGCCCGTACGGAAACAGGTAAGTACATCTACGGATTCCTGGTAGGAGCTATGGCTATTATTATCCGTGCATTGAATCCGGGTTATCCAGAAGGTATGATGCTCGCTATCCTGTTGATGAATGTATTTGCTCCGCTAATCGACTATTATGTAGTGGAAGCTAACATCAACCGCAGATTGAAACGTGTAATCAAATAAAGTAAGAAGGAGTATGGCAAAATATAAATGTAAAGTATGTGGATATATCCACGAAGGAAATAAAGCTCCGGATGTTTGTCCTGTATGTGCAGCTCCCGCTTCCGATTTCGAAGAAATGAAAGACGAGGCTGCTGCCGACAAGAAAAAGGGACTGGACAGAGACAGTAACGTGTATACTGTTGTTTATGCTTCCGTAATGGTTGTTCTGGTCGCAGTCGTGCTGGCCTTTACTTCGCAATCGCTTAGAACTTTCCAGCAGAAAAACGAGGAAAACGACAAGAGACAGCAGATCCTGCGCTCCATCAACGTGACGGTTCCGGCAAATGAAGCCGAAGCTAAATATTCGGAATTGATCAAAGAAGCATTTCTGGTAAATGAAAATGGTGAAAAAGTAGAAGGTGACGCTTTTGCCGCCGATGTGGTGAAGGCTGCTGCCGAACACCAGTATCCGGTTTTCGTTGCAAATGTAGATGGCCAGCCTAAATACATCATGGCTTTGCATGGTGCCGGTTTGTGGGGACCGCTGTGGGGATACCTTTCTGTAGATGGCGATAAGAATACGGTTTATGGTGCCGACTTCAGCCACCAAGGTGAAACTCCGGGTCTGGGTGCCGAAATTTCAAAACCGGAATTTAGCAACAAATTCAAAGGGAAAAAACTGTTTATGGATGGTACATTCAAGTCTATCGCAATCGTTAAACCGGGCAAAAGTGTTGCCGGCCAGGATTATGTAGACGGTATTTCCGGAGGTACAATCACAAGTAATGGCGTTGGTGCGATGCTGTTCGACAGTTTGAGTGGTTATGTTAAATTTTTAACCTCACAAAATTAAGTAGAAGATGGGATTATTATCTGAAAAGAATAAAGAAGTTCTGTTAGGCCCGCTTAGCGTAAACAACCCGGTCATCGTCCAGATGTTGGGTATCTGCTCTGCGCTGGCTGTAACATCAAAACTGGAGCCGGCTATTGTAATGGGTCTTTCAGTAACGGCTGTTGTGGCTTTTGCCAACGTGATCATTTCACTGCTGCGTAATACGATTCCAAACCGTATCCGTATCATTGTGCAGCTGGTGGTGGTGGCAGCATTGGTGACTATCGTGAGTGAAGTGCTGAAAGCGTTTGCTTATGACGTAAACAAACAGCTTTCCGTGTTTGTGGGTCTGATCATTACCAACTGTATCCTGATGGGACGTCTGGAAGCATTTGCACTGGGTAACGGTCCGTGGGAATCATTCCTTGACGGTATCGGTAACGGTTTAGGCTATGCATTGATCCTGGTGATCGTCGGTTTCTTCCGCGAGCTGTTAGGTTCCGGCACGTTGCTGGGATTCCAGGTTATTCCGCAGGCATTCTATGACTTCGGTTATGTGAACAACGGTTTGATGATCCTGCCTCCGATGGCATTGATCGTGATCGCCGTGATTATTTGGGTTCACCGTTCTCGTAACAAGGAACTTCAGGAAAATTAATGCTAACTATTAAAAAAATAATAGAATGGAAGAATTATTAAGCACATTTGTCCGCTCGATCTTTGTAGACAACATGATTTTCGCATACTATCTGGGTATGTGTTCTTTCCTGGCTGTTTCCAAGAACGTAAAGACTGCTTTGGGATTAGGTATGGCTGTGACGTTCATTCTGACATGTACGTTGCCGATCAACTATATGCTTGAAAATTATGTATTGAAGGAAGGTGCTCTGCAATGGCTGGGTGCTGAATTCGCTGGTGTAAACCTGAGCTTCCTTGCTTTCATTATCTTTATCGCCATCATTGCTTCGTTTACGCAGCTGGTGGAAATGGTAGTGGAAAAGTTTGCTCCGGCTCTGTACGCTTCTCTGGGTATCTTTTTGCCGCTGATCGCTGTAAACTGCGCTATCCTGGGTGGTTCTCTGTTTATGCAACAAAAGGCATTTCCTAACGTAGGTGTTGCAACTGTTTATGGCTTAGGTTCTGGTATCGGTTGGATGTTGGCTATCGTCGGTATGGCTGCCATCCGTGAAAAGCTAGCATACTCGGATATCCCCAAACCGTTGAAAGGTCTTGGTATCACCTTTATCATCACAGGTTTGATGGGTATGGCATTCATGTGCTTCTCAGGTCTTAAGATATAATATTAACGCATTAAACTTATTACAGAAATGACTTTATTAATGACGACTGGCAGTCTTACAATCGCAGCAGGTGCCGTGATCTTCTTGGTGATTACGCTGATCCTGGTGGGTGCGTTGTTGGCGGCCAAAGCAAAATTGGTACCGTCAGGAAATGTAGACCTGAAGGTAAATGGAGAAAAAGATATTGAGACTCCGATAGGAAGCACTTTGCTGGCTGGTTTGCAAAGTGGTGGTATCTTCTTGTCTTCTGCTTGTGGTGGTGGTGGTAAATGTGGCCAGTGCCGTGCACAAGTATTAGAAGGAGGCGGGGAAATCCTGCCGACAGAAAAGGGCTTTTTCTCTCGTAAACAGATTAAGGAACACTGGCGTCTGGCATGTCAGTGCAAAGTGAAGGAAGATATGGTCGTTCAGGTTCCGGACGAAGTTTTCGGTGTAAAGGAATGGGAATGCGAAGTCATCTCCAACAAGAACGTGGCTACTTTCATCAAAGAGTTTATCGTGGCGTTGCCTAAGGGTGAACACATGGACTTCTTGCCGGGTTCTTATGCCCAGATCAAGATTCCGGCATACGCAATGGATTACAACAAGGATATCGACAAGTCGCTGATCGGCGAAGAATATCTGCCGGCATGGGAAAAGTTCGGTTTGTTCACATTGAAATGTAAGAACGACACACCGACCATCCGTGCTTACTCTATGGCCAACTATCCTGCAGAAGGTGACCGCATCATGTTGACGGTTCGTATAGCCACTCCGCCGTTCAAACCGAAACCCGAAGTGGGCTTCCAGGATGTGATGCCGGGTATCGCTTCTTCTTATATCTTTACCCTGAAACCGGGTGATAAGGTGACGATGAGCGGTCCTTATGGTGATTTCCATCCGATCTTCGACTCGAAGAGAGAGATGATGTGGATCGGTGGTGGTGCCGGTATGGCTCCGCTTCGTGCTCAGATCATGCACATGACGAAGACACTCAAGACTACGGATCGCAAGATGTCATACTTCTATGGCGCCCGTGCCTTGAACGAAGTGTTCTATCTGGAAGATTTCCTGGAAATCGAAAAGGAATTCCCGAACTTCACATTCCATCTGGCACTCGACCGTCCGGATCCGGCAGCCGATGCGGCAGGTGTGAAGTACACGGCAGGTTTCGTTCATCAGGTAATCTACGACACATATCTGAAGGATCACGAAGCTCCGGAAGATATCGAATACTACATGTGTGGTCCGGGCCCGATGTCAAAGGCAGTGGAAAATATGCTGGACAATCTGGGTGTACCGCGTGAAATGTTGCATTTCGACGATTTCGGCGCGTAACAGATCATTCGAAACATGACAATAATAGAATCGGGGAAGGATATTTATTCTTTCCCCGATTTTTTTTTGAACTATTCTGTGTATTAACCTGTTATCCATAAAAATCAAGGGATAAGGACGAGTTGTTACGAAAGAATTACAAAGAAAATACATTTCTTTTGTAATATAGTGCAGCGTTTTGCGTTTTGAATACATCATACTTGTATATGATATTAAAATTGTAATAGAATATGAAAGCATTGATATTATCTTTTTTTGCAGTAATCTTAGGTTATTCACTAATCTTCGATGAGAAGAAAACAACTGACCAACCTGTCATAAAGGATAGTAATTCCGTGTATGTCGACAGACCGGCCAATATGCAGATTTCCGATTCCGTTATGATATATAGGGATCAGACCGCATCCGTTCTGTAAGTTTTAGTTAGAGTTTTGTTGTTTACCTGTGTTGTTTTGCTTTTGTAGTATCACTCTATCACCCGGCCGGGTGTTGCCTTTGTTTTTCAATGGCGATAACAAGTGATACTATTTTGTTTTCTCTATCACACTTCTATCACACTCTATCACAAGACATCCATTTCTTTTTTGAGGGAAATAAAGGGAACCGTTTGTAGAACTAACGGTCTTATTTTTAGCAAACTAACTACATCTGTCCGTAAACACCCGGGTGTAGGGAGGACGGACATCCGGATGTTCAAGGAGCCTACATCCGGGTGTACAGGCGTGAAGATGGGGATGCAGAGGATTTTTTCCGCCCTGTTTTGACAAAAAAGGTCCTGGCATTTGGATGTAAAGGTTTGTATATCGGATGTTAATATCGGTAAAAACGAGGTTTATAATTCGTTGTATGCGGGTATTCCTTCCAAAAAAGTGTATGCCCGGTTGTTATAGTCGATTTTGCAGCAATAGTGGTTTAAGCCATTGCTAACAATCAGGTATTCGACACGTAGCACCATGTTATAACGGGCTATCTGGTCGAAAACAGTGTTGGTAATGTTTATATGGGGAGCCTTGTACTCGACGATGACCAGAGGTTCAAGAAAACGGCTGTAAGCAACCGTATCGCAACGTTTGGAGGTTCCATTCAGCTTGACCAGCACTTCGTTTGCCAGCAGTTCTTTCGGGTAGCTTTTCCGAGTGATCAGATAATTGACAAAATGCTGACGTACCCATTCTTCAGGAGTGAGAGCCACATATTTTTGCCGTACGGGATCGAAGATCGTACGTTTTCCATCTTTTTCTGCTACTTTAGGCGCAAAACCAGGTAAGTTTAATGCAAGCATTTACTATATTTGTTCTTTTATTCTGTGAAAATAGACCATCAAAGGTAGTGATTTATGAAAACAAAACAAGAAATTGTCGAGAATTGGTTGCCGCGCTATACGGAGCGGAAGCTGGAAGACTTCGACAAATATATCCTGCTTACCAACTTCACGAAGTATGTGGAACTGTTTGCCGACCATTTTAACGTGCCGATCCTGGGACTGAAAAACTCCATGCCGAACGCAGCGGCCAATGGCATCACAATTATCAACTTCGGGATGGGGAGCGCGAATGCGGCGACAATTATGGATTTGCTATCGGCGATAAAGCCGACTGCCGTCCTTTTTCTGGGGAAATGTGGAGGATTGAAGAAGGCGAACAACCTGGGAGATTATGTCATGCCGATTGCGGCTATCCGAGGAGAAGGCACTTCGAACGAATATCTGCCGGCAGAAGTGCCGTCGCTCCCGGCTTTCTCGATGATGCGCGCCATCTCGTCCGCCATACGTGACCGGGGGAAAGACTACTGGACCGGGACTGTCTACACGACGAACCGACGGGTATGGGAATATGACAGCGATTTCAAAAACTACCTTCGCCGTACACACGCTACCGGTATCGATATGGAGACGGCAACCTTGTTTACGGCAGGCTTTGCAAACGAGATTCCGACAGGAGCTTTATTGATGATTTCCGACAAACCTATGGAAGAAGCCGGGGTGAAAACGGAAGCCAGCGATCGCGAGGTGACCCGGAATTTTGCGAAAGAGCATGTAATGTTGGGAGTGGAAGCGCTTCGCCAGATTATTGATGGAAAGAAGACGATCCGTCACATCCGTTTCAGTTGGTAATTTTAATTGAGATCGCACACAAATATGGCAAAAAAAGAATATACATACGAGGAAATATGTCGGGATATCGTTGCAAAAAAATTCGCTCCTGTCTATATAATGATGGGTGACGAACCGTTTTTTATGGATCAGATAACAGACTTGCTACTCGAAAATGTATTGGAAGAATCCGAACGGGATTTTAACCAAATTATCATGTATGGAGCAGATACGGATGCAGCATCTATAATTAACGCTGCCCGCCGTTTCCCGATGATGTCAAAATATCAGTTAGTGGTTGTCCGGGAGGCTCAATTAATTCGTGATATCGAACTTCTGTCGAACTATGTTAAGAACCCTTTAATGTCGACAGTTCTGGTCATCAATTATAAATATAAAAACTTAGATCGCCGCAAGGCGCTGGCTTCCGCAACAGACAAAACCGGGGTGCTGTTCGAGTCCAAAAAGATTCCCGACTACAAGATGCCGGCATTTATCGCCTCTTTTATGCAGATGCGTTCCATAGGGATAGACGGAAAGGCGTCTCAGATGCTTTCAGACTTCCTTGGAAACGATTTAAGCCGTCTGAGTAAGGAATTGGACAAGCTGGCACTGATCCTGCCTGAAAAAGGCGCAAAACGCATCACGCCGGAACTGGTGGAGCAAAATATCGGAATCAGTAAAGAGTACAATAACTTTGAACTGATAAAGGCACTTGCCATGAAAGATATCTTGAAGGCGAACCGTATTGCCCAATACTTCGAGAAGAACCCGAAAAGTAATCCGATCCAGATGACCCTTCCTGTATTATTTAACTATTTCTCGAACCTCCTGATTTGTTATTATACGAAGGATCGTTCCGAAGCCGGCTTGATGACGGCACTCGGACTTCGGGGGACATTCCAGGTTAAGGATTATCTTTTAGGGATGCGAAACTATTCGGCGATGAAAGTGTTCAACCTGATCAGCGATATCCGTATGACGGATGCTCGTTCGAAAGGAGTAGAAAATACCTCTGTTTCCGATGCCGAACTTTTAAAGGAATTGCTCTACAAAATCCTGCATTAAAACGATTTTTATACTTGATTGGCCCAAAGAAGAGGCTTTTTATCTGGAACAACAGAAAAATTGAACCGGATAAAAAGCCTCTTCTTATTGTTTCTCAATCTTTTATCGTTGATTTTACCCTACTTAGATTTTAATATTTGCCTTTTCCTGAATATCTGTTCACAAAAATCACAAAAATGGAGAGGGAAAACCTTAGCTGCATAAAAGTATGTTCGTCCATAAATCGTACAAGTACAAATTAGAGACACTTTGTCAGTTTATGAAATCAAGTATTTTTAGTTCAGTATTGAATTGTGAACAGAATAGTGCTTGTTAGAAATGTAAACAATCTTTTTTGTACAAAAGATAGCTATTGCATGATTCTACTTTGTAAACATATAACAGGGGTGTAACATTTGTTTATGTTTACATTACTATCATAAACCGACAAAAGTAACAATTTCATCTCTACTTTATATTTTTAGCATAAGTAATCATATACCAAATGATTATACAGGATTATTAATTTAATGCATTAACTATTTTGTTACATATGCGTACAATTATGGCTAAATAGGCGTGTTATCTCAATCTCGTTTTCTATTAATTAAAAGATCAACAGTAAAATATAGCCTATCTATTAAGTAATACTTTAATATGATTTTTACATTAAAACAACCTGTTCACAATCTTAACGGAAACAATTGTTATCCATGTGATACAAAAGTATTAGTTTAAGTTTATATAATTAAATTGCACAATTGAGAATCATTGTGTATATTTGTATCGTTATTGATTTGTATACATTCCTTCCATGTAAACAGACATAATGGCAGTATTTCTATAAACAAATTCGGATTTACAAAAATGATAGGACGTATTACTCAAATAATGGAGCGTGAAGGCTTGACCCCTTCTAAATTTGCAGAAGCAATCGGTATCCAGCGTTCAGCAATGTCGCATATTTTGAACGGAAGAAATAATGTAAGCTTGGATGTCCTTATAAAAATTCTGGATCGGTTCACTTATGTCGATTCCGACTGGCTCCTTTTCGGTAAAGGCGAAATGGTGCGAGATCATATGTCAACACAACCCGATTTGTTCTCAAATACGGCGATAAATCCGTCCGGAGGGCAAGCTGCTCTTGAATATCGCAAGGAAATGAGGGTTGATACACCTGTAAACACTATAAAACCTCCTGTTGTTGAGCAAATTATACAGCAAGAAACAGCAACCAGAAAAGTAAGTAAAATAATGGTATTCTATTCCGATAATACATTTGACACTTTTGTTTCCGAAAAAAATAAGAAAGAATAGCTTGTTTTGGTTTATATACCATATTCATGTATCTTTGTATAGAATTAGACTAATCATATTATATGAAGAAGTACATGCTTGACATGAAGGTGACTGAAAACTGTAGCCTTCACAAAAATTATTGCCTGCTCAAACTAACATCTGATCAGATCCTGCCGGAAATGTTGCCGGGACAGTTCGTACAGGTACGTGTGGATAACTCTCCTACAACATTTCTTCGTCGTCCGATCTCAATTAATTATGTCGACAGAGCGACCAATGAACTGTGGTTGCTCGTCCAGTTGGTCGGTGACGGAACACGCCGGATGGCTGAGTATAAACCGGGTGATGTTGTTAACATCATGTTGCCTTTGGGAAACGGTTTCACGCTGCCTGCCGATAAAGAACAAAAATTACTGCTGATCGGTGGTGGTGTCGGGACAGCCCCGATGTTGTATTTGGGATCCATCCTGAAAAAAGCCGGTTACGCACCTACGTTCCTTTTGGGAGCCCGTTCAAAGGAAGATGTGTTACAATTGGAACAGTTCGAACAGTTTGGAACAGTGTATGTTACAACAGAAGACGGCTCATTGGGCGAAAAGGGATATGTGACCAACCATTCCATCTTGAAAGATGTACATTTCGACCGGATTTACACTTGTGGACCTAAGCCGATGATGGTGGCTGTTGCCAAATATGCCCATGCAAACTCTATTATATGCGAAGTCTCTCTTGAAAATACAATGGCTTGTGGTATAGGAGCTTGCTTATGTTGTGTGGAGAAGACCAAAGATGAGCATCATGTGTGTGTATGTACTGAAGGACCTGTATTTAATATTGAAAATTTGACATGGCTGAATTAAACGTAAACATTGGTAATTTGCAATTGAAGAACCCGGTCATGACGGCGTCGGGTACTTTCGGATATGGCATTGAGTATTCGGACTTTATGGATATCTCCCGCTTGGGTGGTATTTTTGTGAAAGGAACAACGATCCAGCCACGCGAAGGGAATTTGTATCCCCGTATGGCGGAAACCCCTTCGGGAATGTTGAATGCCGTAGGTTTGCAGAATAAGGGTGCACAATATTTCGTCGATCATATCTATCCGGAGATTAAGAATATTGACACGAACATGATTGTAAACGTGAGTGGTTCCTCTGTGGAAACGTATGTGGAATGTGCTGAGAAGATTGCAGATTTGGACAATATTCCGGCGATCGAACTAAATATTTCTTGTCCGAATGTAAAGCAGGGAGGTATGGCTTTTGGAGTGACGACTTGTGGGGCAAGTGAAGTGGTGAAAGCTGTCCGCAAGGTTTATCCGAAGACCCTTATTGTAAAACTTTCCCCTAATGTGACCGACATTACGGAGATTGCCAGAGCGGTCGAAGCCGAAGGAGCAGATTCTGTTTCATTGATTAATACTATGCTGGGGATGGCCATTGACGCGGAGAAGCGTAAACCGGTATTATCTACAATAACCGGTGGTCTTTCCGGTCCCTGTGTAAAGCCGGTTGCCTTGCGGATGGTATGGCAGACTTATAAGGCTGTAAAGATTCCTATTATCGGTTTGGGAGGTATTTCGAACTGGAAAGATGCGGTGGAGTTCATGCTGGCCGGAGCTACAGCAATCCAGATCGGAACCTACAATTTTGTAGATCCAGCTGTTGGCATAAAGGTTATCGAAGGGATGAGCGATTATTGTGACCGACATGGTTTTTCGTCTGTCCGCGAACTGATCGGAGCTTTGGAAGTATAAAAACAGGATGAGATAATCCTTTTCGGAATAACAAATTAAAGAAAAGCCTGCAAAACGACTTATTTTATGCGTTTTGCAGGCTTTTTCTTGTAATTTTTATTCGTTTGGACTATCATTATTCCAATAATTATAATATCTTTGTTCGTATATAAAATAAACCTTGGATTTGTAATATCTAATTAATAAATTATAGAGGAAAAACATGAAGATCAGACATCTTTTTTTGCTATGTCTAATAGCGATATCAGCGACGCTGAGTGCAAATGGAAAAACTGTAATTCCAATTACAACCGATGACATTAGCCTTATTTATAAGGTTGATGATAAAAATGGCCGCCTGTATCAATCTTATCTGGGACAAAAACTGTCATTCGATTCGGATATCGTACAATTACCTCTCGGTAATGAAGCCTATCTGACACATGGCATGGAAGATTATTTCGAGCCGGCTATCCGTGTTTTGCATAATGACGGTAACCCGTCACTGCTCCTGAAATATATTTCCCACGAAAACAAACAGCTTCAGCCGGGAGTTGACGAGACGGTAATTCTTTTGAAAGATGATAAATATCCGGTCGAAGTGAAGTTACATTTCATCGCTTATCCGAAGGAAAACATCATCAAGGAATATGCGGAGATCTCGCATCAGGAGAAGAAGCCTGTCACCCTTTATAACTATGCTTCCTCTTTGTTGCATCTGAACGGCAGCAAGTATTTTCTGACCGAATTTGCAGGAGACTGGGCACATGAAGTCAATATGAAGGAAACCGAGCTGGCTTTCGGTAAAAAGATATTGGATACCAAGTTGGGGAGTCGTGCCAACATGTTTTGTTCTCCGTTTTTTTTGCTTGCTCTGGACAGGAAAGCGGAAGAGAATGCCGGAGATGTATTATTCGGAACTATCGGATGGACAGGAAATTACCGTTTTACGTTTGAAGTGGATAATGAAAATGGCTTGCGCGTACTTTCCGGTATCAACCCGTATGCATCGGAGTACTCGTTGAAACCGAATGAAGTGTTCCGCACACCGGAGTTCATTTTCACTTACAGCACGGAAGGTAAGGGGAAAGCCAGCCGCGATTTCCAGCGTTGGGCACGCAAATATCAGTTGAAAGACGGCGAGAAGTCTCGTATGACATTGCTGAACAACTGGGAAGCGACCTATTTTGACTTTAATGAAGACAAGTTGGTGAATATTATGGATGAAGCCGTTGCATTAGGAGTCGATATGTTTTTGCTTGACGATGGCTGGTTCGCCAATAAGTATCCTCGTAGCAGTGACCGTCAGGGATTGGGAGACTGGGAAGAAACCGTTACCAAGCTGCCTAACGGTATCGGAAAGTTGGTGAAGGAAGCGACGGACAGAGGCATTAAGTTCGGTTTGTGGATCGAACCGGAAATGGTAAACCCTAAAAGCGAGTTGTATGAGAAACATAAGGACTGGGTGATCCATTTGCCGAATCGTGACGAGTATTACTTTAGAAATCAGATGGTTTTGGATTTGACTAATCCGAAAGTCCAGGATTATGTATATGGTGTGGTAGACAATCTGATGACGAAATATCCGGGTATCGCCTATTTCAAGTGGGATTGCAACAGCCCGATAACGAATATCTACTCTCCGTATCTGAAAGATCAGCAGTCCCATTTATACATTGAGTATGTACGCGGTCTTTATAATGTGCTGGAACGGATCAAACAGAAATATCCGAATCTGCCGATGATGCTGTGTTCCGGTGGTGGTGGACGTTGTGACTATGAAGCGTTGAAATATTTCACCGAGTTTTGGCCGAGCGATAATACGGATGCCGTAGAGCGCATTTTTATCCAATGGGGTTATTCTCACTTCTTTCCCGCTAAAAGTATGGCTGCCCACGTAACGAGTTGGGGTAAACAGCCGGTTAAGTTCCGCACAGACGTAGCCAGTATGTGTAAGTTAGGTTTCGACATCCGTATTCACGAAATGAACCAGGCAGATCAGCAATACTGTAAAGAGGCGGTGGCTAACTTCAAACGTTTGGATGATGTTATTTTAGACGGTGACCAATACCGTTTGCAGTCGCCTTATGAAAGCCAGCATGCTGCTGTTATGTATGCCAACGACAATGCAGACAAAGCTGTTCTGTTTGCCTTCGATATCCATCCGAGATACGCAGAGTCGATACACCCCCTTCGTTTAGAGGGCTTGAAGGAGGATGCCCGTTACGAATTGAAAGAAATCAACCTGATTCCGGGTACGCAATCCAGGTTGGCCTGCAACGGTAAAACGTTCTCCGGAGAGTTTCTGATGAATGTAGGCATTCCTGTGTTTTCAAGTCGGCCGACAAATAGTCATGTGATTGAAATTACAGAGGTCAAGTAATCAAACAAATGTTCATATTTGTGTGTTACTAAAGCAATAAGTATGTTAGAACAGATAAACGACATATTACAAAACACGGTTATTACTCCTTATACGGCAACTGTAAAGTTGTTGATCAGTTTTCTCTTGGGAGCTGTCATCGGGATAGAGCGCCAGTTCAGAAGACGGGAGGCGGGAATGCGTACCTTTACATTGATTTGTATGGGTTCGACTGCCGCTATGCTGGTCTCTATCTGGATTCCGCAATGTTATCCTAATTTCTTGAATGGCGATCCGGGACGTATTGCGGCACAAGTGCTTTCGGGTATCGGTTTTCTTGGAGCTGGAGCAATTATCCAAAGTCACGGAAGTGTTCATGGGCTGACGACGGCAGCTTGTATCTGGGTAATGGCAGTAATAGGTTTGGCAGTGGGAGCCGGAATGTATATTCCGGCTGCTATTGCAACTGTCATAACACTTTTTATTTTGGTCAGTCTGGAACGTTTGGAGAGAAGAATGTTCTTGAATGGTGTCAATAAGATCCTGACTATCACCTGTTCTACGGCGACCCCCGATTTGAAGGCTGTCCGGAAGATATTGGAAAGTAAAGGCGTTTTTATCGTAAGTGTCTCTTTCGAGACGTTTTATAAAGAGGATCGATCTGTTATCACATACAAAGTGAATGTAAAGGCGATCTCTTCCTATACGAACTTATTCAATGAAATACGGAGTTTAGGCATTGTTACACAAATCAGATTGATGGCATAAGCCATCAATCCAATTCTCCTTTCAGCATTCTTCCTGCAATGCGAGCCGAATCTCCAACGAATCTTCCGCAAGGGCGCTTCTTATAATATTCTTGCGTACGGGCGGCTGGTGCCGGTGTCGTAGCTGCTGCGTCTTCAGGAGGCAAAAGGTTGCGGCAGATGATTGTCCCGTTTTTCTCCTTGAACATGTCAGCCATTTTCTGTACCATTGCATAATTCCTGGTGCGGGCTTCCTGATCGGAAATGTCCTGAACCGGATATTTGAATCCCGCTAACATAGCCATTGCACTGACTGTTCCGCAAATTTCGCGCATGCGGCCTACACCTCCTCCAAAAGAGACAGACATTCTCTTGGCTGTCTCCATATCCAATTCAAAGACATCCGAGTAAGCCAGAAAGACAGATTGTGCACAATTATAACCTGCTTCGAAATTCTGAACTGCACGGCTTACTCGTTCTTCAAGATCAAAGTCTTTCATGATACTCTTCGCTTTGTTAATATTCATAATCGACGCAAGCTCTGTCTGCCTTGACGGGACCGATGATGCCTTTGGATACGGCTACATGTTCGGGATGGTTGGCATACGTGCCAACATCCTCAAGTGTATCCAGCTCCGTAGTCAGGATGATATCCCATGTCTCTGCCGGATTCACATTAAAATCTACGCGGATCATACGCAACACGTCAATCTTGTCGATCAATGCCTCTAGTCCTGTTTTAATTTCCTGCATTTTAGCCTGCTTGTCGGCCGGAGTTGCAAACTCCTTCAATTTAAACATTACGATGTGTCTGATCATTTTACTATTTATGATTTATGATTATTTATCTATGTAATAAATCAATGTCACATTTTTTCATCCAGATAGGAATCTTTATAGCCCAAGAAATACAGGATACCGTCAAGCCCAATCGTTGAAATGGACTGTTTGGCCGTAGCCTTTACTTTAGGCTTGGCATGGAAAGCGATTCCAAGACCGGCAATACTGATCATCGGCAAGTCGTTGGCTCCGTCTCCGACAGCGACCGTCTGGCGGATATCCACATTCTCGACTTGTGCAATGAGACGGAGCAGCTCCGCTTTGCGTTTCCCGTCTACTATGTCGCCGACATGACGCCCGGTCAGCTTTCCATTTTCCACTTCAAGCTCGTTGGCGTAGACGTAGTCAATGTTGTATTTCTGTTTCAGATAGTTGCCAAAATAAGTAAATCCTCCGGAAAGGATCGCAATCTTGAAGCCTACCTTTTTCAATATACGCATCAGACGGTCCACCCCTTCGGTAATCGGCAGGTTCTCGGCTATTTCCTGCATAACGGAGACATCCAAGCCTTTCAACAAGGCACAACGTTGACGGAAACTTTCGCAGAAGTCGATTTCTCCCCGCATGGCCGCTTCGGTAATGGCTTTCACTTGATCACCGACACCGGCTCGGATAGCCAGTTCGTCGATTACTTCCGTTTCGATCAATGTCGAATCCATATCGAAGCAGATCAGGCGACGCATGCGGCGATACATGCTTTCTTCCTGAAAAGATATATCCATCTCCTGCTCGGCAGAGAGTTTCATGAAATCGGCCTTCATCTGTTCCTTGTCCCTTGGCGTACCGCGCACGGAGAATTCTACACTGGCTTTCGGCGTCCGGGCATTCTCGTCCAAAGGGATACGTCCCGTCAAACGCTTGATGTCGTCGATGTTCATGTCCTGGTCGGCAACAATGCGTGTAACACCTGCGATTTGTCGGGCAGTCAGTTTCCGGCCCAGAATCGTTATTATATACCGGTTCTTGCCTTGCATGGAAACCCATTGGTTATAAGCTTCCTCGGTGATCGGGTTGAAACGGATATTTACATCAAGCTCATAACTTTTGAAGAGTAACTCTTTCAGAATATCCCCCGAATTGCCTTCGCTACTTTGAAATAAGATACCTAAAGAAAGGTTGTTGTGGATATCAGCTTGACCGATGTCCAGGATAACCGCGTTATTCTTGGCCAGTATCTCGGTAAGGGCGGCGGTTACCCCTGGACGATCCGTACCATTTATGTTTATCAGTATTATTTCGTCTTTTTGTCCCATACGATTGTAATTGTGAGGCGAAGAAACGAATAATTCTTTTAAGTAAAAAGTGTTTTCTTAAAATAATACCGGCTTTATCAGAGATATGGAACAATCGTGATATAAATACCTGTGATGATGGCCGAGGTGATCACTCCGGAGATGTTAGCACCTAAAGCATCTCCCAGAATGAAGGAATCGGGATTTTCTTTGCTGACTAACTTCTGCGCAACCTTGGCTGTGGTCGGTACACAACTTACGGCAGCGATACCGATTACCGGATTATAATTACCTTTCTTAATGAAATACATGATATATCCTCCTATGATGCCTCCGATACCGGACAGTAGTAAAGCGGCGATACCCAAGACTAAGAGTTTCAGGATTTTCGGATCAAGCAATAACTTGGCATCGCAAAGGACTCCCAGCAGCAGGCCCAACATGAAAGTCGAACCATACAGGAGCGGGCCGCTGACAAAATCATAAATATGCTTCATGCCGGATTCACGGATCGCAACACCCAGGAACAGGGAGAAGAACAGCGGGGAAGCGACTGGGAACAGAAAACACAACACGGCACATAAAATTACGGAAAAAGCCAGTTTTACTTTCGCATCATAAGTTTTGGGAGCCTTTTTAGTTGTCATCTTGATTGCACGCAGACGTTTCGGTATCAGGAGTTTTACTAAGTAGGGATAGCCTCCGTAGGTAAGTCCGAGATACAGATAGGCGACTACCGTGATCGGAACGAACAGATGCTTGGCCAACACGAGTGAAGTAAACAACACCATTGGACCATCGGCTCCACCAACCATCGCAACGGAAGCACTTTCTCCCAAATTCAAACCGATAGCGGAGGCAATCGGAAGAGTCAGGAATGTCCCTAGTTCGGCACACAACGCCAAGAACAGGCTGGCAAACGGTTTTTGCAGCAGGAAGCCGACATCCAATAGCGTACCGATTCCCATGAACACAAAGCAGGCAATCAAACCGTTGCTGAACGTCAGCGTATAGACCGGTTGCAGGAAGTCGATCTGCATGACATTCATCAATTCGTCCGTATCGGAAAGCATCGGATCCAGGAATAGGTTGCCCAACACACCGTCCGGCATAATCAGCGTGCCGCAATTGATTGCGATCATACCCAATCCCATTGGGATCATAACCATCGGTTCGAGCACGCTTTTCCAGCCCAGATAGACCAGCAGTCCGCCCAAAAAGATTAGAAATATACGGGCCGTAGCCAATAGCCAGCCACCGGCTACCATTGTTCCAAAGCCTTGGAACAGTCCTAAGAAATCTATATTTTCCATATTGTCAGTTACGTTTTTTTATTCTTCCGGAGAAAGAGGTTTGTTTTTAGTCGGGTTCCGTTTCTTCATGATCTGTTCTTTCTTTTTCAGATACATGAAACGGGTGTCGCGAGGATAGTAATAATCGATTAAGTTGAGTTGCGATACCCCGTGGCTGACACCATGATAGTATCCTCCAGGTTTCATATTGGTCAGGTCGGGATTTTCACCTCTGGCGAAGTCTTCGCGTTCGTCGTTGAGTTGCTCTGTCCCTTCGGGGGGAACAAGGCCTAACAGTTCACCTATTTTGACCCGTACTTTATTTATTTTGTTGAACTGCGCCAGTTCGGCAGTATGTGAGTGATGATATTCCAGGGAGTCGGCCCAGAAAGCAATACCTTTGATCACAGCAGCGACAAAAAAGCCAATAACAAAGGTAAGGCCCATCATCTCCAGGGTAGAAATGAATAGACTTAACATAATTCTTGATTAAAATAAACGAATAACAATTCTGCTTCCGATGTAAATGCCGGAAGTAACTTAAAATCACTAAATCCCTGGAGAGTGCTAAATAATAATTTTTCGGAGTACGTAGACCCAATGGCCTGCACGTATGCGAAGAGAAGAGAATTTTATGGATTGTACGATTCGTAAAGTCTCGGAAGTCTTGTTGAGCTGGTTTTGTTCTTTTTGCAGAAACACTTCAAACTGCCTGGACACAATTTTTACCAGCCGTTCGTAGCTTTCTTGTAAAACCTGTGAACGGGACGTCACACAAAGTCCGGTACATGTGAACTGGGATATTTTTTCATAGTCGATCTGTTCCTGCTCGACACCGAAATCCGGTAGCCTGTCAAGGATTGTCGCGACGGTAGAAGGTAAGGTGGAGATGCTGTTTTCTTCGGTTGCAATCTTTCCATCCTGCACGAACAGGCAGATCAAGGATAATATGAACAGCATCTTCTTTATCATGGCGCGAATATAGAAATAGTTCTCGAATATACAACTTCCAGAAAGGGATAAAAGTTGTAAAAAATCAGGCAGAAATGACGAGGGTGTATCCCATTAATACAACAGGGGCACTCTCGTCATTTCTGTTTTGTTTTTATTTTCTTATCGCTTCTACCTCTTCAGCACGGACGGGGATCTTTTTACCTAACAGGCGGGCGCCGTTTTCGGTGATCAAATAGTCCTCTTCGTTGCGGATGCCGCTGAAATCTTTATATGTGAACAGCTTGTCGTAATTGATAAATTCGGTGAACTTGTTCTGGCTTCTCCAGAGATCCATCAGTTCGGGAATGAAGTAAACACCCGGCTCGATAGTCAGGACAAAACCCGGTTCCAACTTACGTCCGAGGCGGAGAGACTTGCGTCCGAACTCCGTGCTCTTCGGCTGGCCGTCATATCCGACGTAGACTTCGCCTAAGTTTTCCATATCGTGAACGTCCAGTCCCATCATGTGTCCCAGGCCGCAAGGCATGAACATGGCATGAGCACCGGCTTTGACCGCTTCCATCGGATCGCCTTTCACGAAGCCCAACTCTTTCAGGCCTTCCATGATCACTTTGCAGGACAATTCATATACATCGACAAACGGGATACCCGGACGCAAAGCTGCAACAGCTGCTTCGTGGGCAGCCACCTGGATATCATAGATCTCGCGTTGGCGAGTGGTGAATTTGGCATCGGCAGGAATCGTTGACGACATATCGCCGGCATATCCCATCTCCGTTTCGGCGCCGGCATCGAGCAGAAGCATATCGCCGCTCTTGATCAAATTGCTATGATCATGGTTGTGCAACGTCTGCCCGTTGATTGTCGCGATGATCGGGAAAGAGAGTTCGTAATTGTTGGCATAAGCAACTTCGGCAACGGCGGCGGCCACTTCGCTTTCGCGGATGCCCGGACGAACGGTGCGCATGGCGGCCAGATGCATGTCGGCTGTCACGATACAAGCCTTTTCTATTTCGGCAATTTCTTCTTCGCTCTTATAGTTACGCTGGTTGACAACGCCCATAATAAAAGGTACGGAAGGTTTTTCGGCTCCCGGAACGACGCCTAACCACTGGAACAGCTTGATCTGGTGTTCGGCGCGGTAAGTCGGCAGGTAATGGATCGGCTGGCCTTTCTGCTGCGCATTCTTCAGATAGGTTTCGATTTCCTTGAACGGACGTACTTCGGTGATACCGGCTGCTTCGCTCTTTTCCTTCAGCGTCGGCTGTGTTCCCATCCAGACGATTGCGTCGATCGTCAGTTCGTCGCCGAAAATGATCTCGCGGTTGTTGTCTATGTCGATGATGGCGGACAGCCCGGCGTAGGGAAGCCCGAAGAAATACAGAAAAGTGGAATCCTGGCGGAAATGGTATGTGTTATCGGCATAGTTCATGCCTGACTCATCGTTACCCAAAAATAACAGCAGGCCGGAACCTATCGTCTGTTTTAATTTAGCCCTGCGGGCGATATAAGTTTCTTTTGCGAACATGATATTATAAATTTAATTTAATGCAACCAAAGGTAAGCATAAATTGGAATCCTAACCTATTCGTATCCTATTATTTTTGTCGTTACTCGTATCTTTTTGTCAGCCTTTGGAAAGTTTCACCGATTTCCGCCTGCCGGCTTGCGGCGGGAACGAATTATCGTACCTTTGCTATGTAATCATTAAAATACAAGAACTATGATGAAAGACACATCTTATTCTAAAATTCCTTCTAATTACGGTTTATGTGCGGCAGACTGTCCTCGCGGCGACACTTGTCTCAGGCGGATCGCATACGACCGTATTCCGGCAAATGTTGTTTTTCCTCCGACATTGCATCTGAAAGCGATAGAAGCGATGGCGGGGAAGTGCAAGTATTACCGTTCCAACGAGAAAGTGCGTTATGCCAAAGGGTTCCTGTGTACGGCCGGAGCCTTGGCGGTCAGTGTGTCGGGTACGTTCAGGTGTCGTCTGATCGGTAGTTGGGGAGTCAGGAGATATTATCAGAAGCGGAAAGGAGAAACGTTGCTGTCACCAGCCGAGCAGCAGCAGGTGGTTGCGCTTGCCAGGAAGTTAGGCGTGCGGTTGGACGAATACTTTGACGGATATGTGGAGGAATACGACTGGTGACTGGGCATCTGCAGTCTTTTACATGCCCAAGTAAAAGACGTTACATGCCGATGTAAATGTTGTTACCATCCGATGTAAACATTTTTACATGCCAGCATAAATGCATTTACATCGACAGGTAAATGTTTCGTAAATGCAATACTCTGACAGTTAACTGATAATCTTTTTACCGCTTTATTTGATCGGATGAATCAGCGCCCCGTCCATATAGGTGAGGGCGGCGCCTATGGCTGTCCTGTATTCCGAATATTTGGGGATTAGGAAACGGACGCCATACATTTCTTCCAGCTTAGGGAAGATTTCCTTGCACTGGGGCAGTTGCGTCAGGTTGCCGATCAGGACGAAATCGCGAATCGGGCTGTTGAGAGCCGACAGGATGGCAGCCTGGCCGATCGATTGCAAGACCATGTGGATAATCCCGGAAGCAATGTCTTCGGGAGAGGCGTTGCCGTCCGCCTTTCCGAAGTTGGAGGCGGTGGCGTCCAGCGGCAGGTCGGGCAGGGGCCTGTTGCAGATGTCCTGTATCTGGAGGTCGATATTCGTCAGGGTCCCTTTCCGGGCCATTTCAGCGATCAGATGAATGTCCTGCGTTTTCAGGAGCAGGCGGGAGAGTCCGAGCAAGGTTCCGCCTCCGATGCCGATCCCGCCGATATGTTGGATATGCGGCCCTTCAACCTTTACGAAAGAAGTTCCCGTCCCCATACTTACGACAATCAGGTTTTCCAGCGAAGCGGCATATTTGGCTCCGAGGCCGTTGGCCAGGAATTCATCGGTCTTGGCTGTCGGCAAACCGTATAGCGGCTGGTCGATAAAAGCGCTTCCCACACCCGTCAGCATCACCATCTCGATCTCCGGCAAGGTGATCCCGTTGTCATAGATATACTTGCCGAAAGCTCCGAAGAGCGAGGTGACCGGATCGGTCGCCTTGACGAACATCGGCGACTGGATGCTCTTGTTTTCCACTCCGATAATCTTGGTTGTGCTTCCACCTACGTCAATACCTATTACTACGCCCATATTTTCATGATTTAGTTATAACTTTCCGTATCTTTTCGCTTGCAAAGTTATAACTATTTCTTACATTGTCCCGGCAAATATAACCTTTATATAATAATGAAGATACGGCAGATAATGGCACTTACCGGCGCGACAGTCGTGTGTGGTAACGGCCGGGAAGACCATGAAGTGCAGTGCGCCTTCGCCAGCGACCTGATGAGCGATGTCCTGACATTGGATTGCAACGGCGTGCTCCTCGTCACGGGTCTGTGCAACATGCAGACGATCCGGACGGCAGAGATGGCGGATGTTTCCTGCATCCTGTTCGTCAGGGGAAAGAAAGCGACTCCCGATATTTTACAACTGGCGGCAGAAAACGAGATGATCCTGATGGAAACGGATCACTCGATGTACCATACAGTCGGTGAACTTTATTGTAACGGCCTTCCGCCGATCTATTAAACAAAAGGAGGTGAAGATATGCAATTCAGATTTGAACTGGAAGGAGGCAACTTCTCAAAAGCCGGCTATGCTTCGAGCCAGATAAAGAAGGTGTTGAAGCAACTGTCCGTCGATCCGCGCATCATCAAGCGGGTGGTCGTCGCTCTTTATGAAGCCGAAGTCAACGTTGTGGCGCACGCCTGGCGGGGGACGGTTCTGGCCGATATCGAAGCCGACAGGATCAGCCTCCTGTTGCAAGACGAAGGTCCCGGCATTCCCGATATCGGACAGGCCATGCAGGAAGGTTTCTCCACCGCATCGGCAGCCGTCCGCGAGATGGGGTTCGGTGCAGGCATGGGGTTGCCCAATATGAAGAAGAATGTAGATGAATTAACGATCGAGAGCAAAGTCGGAGAGGGCACGGTTGTCCGTATGCTGACCTATTTCTCCGCAAACGACAGATAGCCATGGAAGAGACAAAGTTTTACCACGCATTGAAAATAGACAATGACCGTTGTGTCGGCTGTACCCACTGCATGACGAAGTGCCCGACCGGTGCGATCCGTATCCGCGAGGGGAAAGCCTCCATCCGTAAAGGTTGGTGTGTGGACTGCGGCGAATGTCTGAAAGCCTGCCCGACGGAAGCCATCTATGTGGAGCAGGACGACTTCCAGAAGATCTTCGACTACAAAGCCCGTGTCGTGCTGGTTCCGACGGTCTTTATCGGGCAGTTCTCCAAATATACGACGGAGGAAGAGATTTTCAGTGCGCTGTACGAACTGGGGTTTACGCATGTGTTCCAGGTCGAGTTTACGGCAGACATGATCCATCGCGAGATGCTCAGGCAGATGGAGCTGGCGGAGGATAAACCTGTCATCAGTTCGTTTTGCCCGGCTATCGTCCGGCTGATACAGGTGCGCTTCCCGGCCCTGGTCGATAATATCTTGTTGGTGAAGCCGCCGGTCAATGCGACAGCCACTTACTATCATAAGGTATTGGAAGAAGACGGTTTCTCGTCCGAAGAAATCGGTATTTTTTATGTGACGCCCTGTGCGGCGAAGATCGCCTCCCTGAAAGGTGCGGAAGGATATTCGTCCACGATCAAAGGCGTGATCAATATGGATACCCTATATAATAAGGTATATCATATTCTGAAAAACCGTCCGAAGAACTACACGCCCGAATGCGTCCTTCCGCCCTCCCTGACCAAGAAGGAGATGCGTTGGAGCCAGACGGGAGGTGAAGCCAAACATTTCTCCGGCCGCTGCCTGGCGATAGACGAGATACACAATGTCATCGAATTCTTGGAACGGATGGAATCGACCACCGAAGTCCGCAATGTGGACTTCCTCGAACTGCGTGCCTGCGACCGGAGTTGTGCCGGTGGCGTGCTGGCAGTCGCCAACCGTTTCCTGACAGCCGAACGGGTGATGAAGCGTTCGATGAAACGCGACAAAGCCCCGCTGATCTATTCCGACCGGTTGGAGGCGTTGTCCTATCTGAAACAACACATCACCATTCGTCCGCTTCAACCCAATCCGAAGTTGCGATACGAAGGAAATATCGAAGAAGTCCTGAAAAAGATGGAGCAGGTGCGCAAGTTGATGTGCTACCTGCCCGGCATCGATTGCGGGGCCTGTGGTTCGCCCAACTGCCAGGCGTTGGCGGAAGACATCGTTCGCCACGAAGCGCAGTTCAGCGATTGCGTCTTCATGCAGCGTAATATGGAGAAGCATGGGAAGCTGGACAAGGAACATGCTTTCCGCCTGATCGAAAAGACCTGGGGGAAAGACCGGTTGAATAAAGATTGTTATAAGAAAGGAGCCAAATATGAAGGTCAGTGATTTAGTGAGAGAATTGAACTTAACCGTTTTTTGCGGAGAGGCAGGACTGGACGCGGAGATTTCCGGCGGCTACACCAGCGACCTGCTGAGTGACGTAATGGGGCATATCGACGAAGGGATGTTGTGGGTCACGATGCAGACGCACCAGAACGTCGTGGCCGTCGCCACCCTGAAAGATGCGGCAGCCGTCCTGATCGTGAACGGGGCTTCGCCGGACGAGGAAACGCTTGAGAAAGGAAAAGAGGAAGACGTGCCTTTGCTCGGAACGCCGCTTTCCGCATTCGAAGTAACGGGAAAAATATACAGCCTCTTGCTACAGGAATGAAAGAGTTCCGGGTAGATTTGCACCTGCACACCTGTCTTTCGCCTTGCGGAAGCCTGGAGATGAGCCCACAGCGGATTGTGGAAACGGCCCTCGAACGGGGATTGGATGCCATTGCTGTGACGGATCATAACAGCACGCTGCAATGTCCCGAAATCCTGGCTTTAGGGGAGGAGCGGGGACTCATGGTCTTTGCCGGTGCGGAGGTGACGACACGCGAAGAGGCACACTGCGTGGCACTTTTTGCAGATGACCGGACACGTGCCGCTTTCCAGATGTATCTGGATGACTATCTGCCGCCTGTCCCGAACGACCCTGAACGATTCGGCGACCAGGTCTGGGTGAACGCCCGGAACGAGATCGTGGGAGAAGCCCCTTATCTGCTTATCTCGGCCCTCGACCGGAGTGTGGAACAGATTGCCGCAGTGGTGCATCGTCTGGGCGGGTTGTTCATTGCGGCCCATGTCGAACGTCCTTCGTTCAGCCTGATCAGCCAGTTGGGGTTTATAGATCCTTCGTTGCCGCTGGATGCAATCGAGTTCAAGGATGCTGCCCGCTATGAAAGACTGTTGGCGGCACATGCTTATTTGAAGCATTACACGGTCTATAGCGCTTCTGATGCGCATGATCCCGGACAGATCGGCACGAAATATTCCCTGTTAAGAGCCGACCTGCTTGATTTTGAACATTTAGCAATGGCTTTCCGGAAGGAAAACGACCATACGATTGTAACAGCATGAATAATCTATCTTTTCATATCACCGATATCACCGCAAACAGCATCCGGGCGAATGCTTCGGAAATAGGATTGTCCATAGAAGAGCAGGATGCCCGCATCGTCATCCGCATCACGGACAACGGCTCAGGGATGGATGCGGAAACCGCCCGGCGTGTCACGAACCCGTTCTACACCACCCGCACGACTCGCAAAGTCGGACTCGGCCTTCCCTTCCTGATCCAGAATGCGGAGCAGACCGGCGGCAGTGTCACCCTGACATCCGAGCCGGGAAAGGGAACGGAAGTGAGGGCTGTCTTTCATTCGGATCATATCGATTGCCCGCCTTGGGGAGATCTTCCGGGTACAGTCGCCTTGTTGATCACCGGCAATCCGGAAATAAACGTTTGCTTTGAATACCGTTCGGGAGAAACCGTGTTCTCTATCAGCACGAATGAAATAAAAGAGATTCTGGATGGCGTCCCACTGAGCCATCCGAAGGTGATGTTGCTTATTAAGGAGATGATAAAAGAAAATATCCGGTCTTGAAAATAAGATGGTCCGATTGGTTCCAAGCAATAGGGTACCATTGGTTATAAGCAATACGCACCTCTTTATTTTTTTCCTGTTTTATGAAGATAATAGTTGTAACGCTCCATCACCTCGCGCACATAATTGAAGGTTTCCGAACCACGCAGGTAGCCGTGTTTGCAGACCGGATCATTATAATACTCCGGATCATTCTTCATCCGGATATATTCGGCCACATTATCATCCCAGACATATGGGTCTTTGCCGTATTTCTCTGCCAGTCGTTGGGCATCATAGATATGCCCGATCCCGGCATTGTAAGCCGCTAAGGTGAACTTGATCTTTTCGACCGGATCCGTTATTTTTCCAAATCCCTGACGGAAACGGCGCAGGCAATCCACACCCGTACGGATTCCCGTGTCCGGATTTTTCAGTTCGTGAGGCGTTACCCCTAAAGCCTTTGCCGTGTTCGGCATGATTCCCATCAGCCCTTCTGCGCCAGCCCATGAGACGACGTTCGGATTGAAACGGGATTCCTGGTAGCCGATAGAAGCAAGTAGCTGCCAGTCCCAGCCGATGTTTTTGGCGTGTTTGCGGAACAACTCGTCGTAGGGCGATACATGTCCGTTTTTGACTTCCGGTAGTTCGGTCGTGACGGGTTGTTTGCTCAGTTCGAAATAGCGTTTCGTCAAAGCCTTGTAGACATGCGTTCCCGCCTTGTCGGATGCCCACGCGTCGATGGCCTTAGCCAGTTCGGGGCTGCTTTTGCGTACGACCCATGAGGAGCGTTGCATAAAACTGATCTTCAGCGAAACGTTCAGGTTCCAGAAATAAGTTTTGTTCAGGCGGGCTATATTCTCGTCGCTTATGGTGTAAGGGATTTCTCCTTGCGAAACCATGCCGATCAGATCCTCCGTTGTCACTGTGTCGGCATCCGCTTCATGAATCCGGATACCGCCTCCTAATTCGACATCGAGGTTCTTCAACCGTTCGAAATATTTGGTTCCCGGCTTTACATAGACATCTTTTCCGAGCAGCTCCGTCACGTCGGTGATCACCTTGTCGCCTTTGTTGGCACGTTGGATCAGCACCTGGCAATCTTGCTCTTCCCGTCCGCAATAGATGAGTTTCTCTTTCATGCGGTTGCTGATCTGAATCGGGTAGGCGACGACATCGGCTTCTCCCGCTTCCAACATTTCGATCAGTTTGGCAGGACTTTCGGCAACTTTAATATTTAGTTTCAGACCTTCCGAACGGGCGAAATCCTTGATCAGTTCGTATTCGTAACCCATCGGCTGCATCTTATACTGAAAATAGGAAGTCGAGCTATATAGCGTGACGGCCGTTATTTCGCCTTGCGCTTTCAGTTGAGGCAGGTCAATTGTTACATCGTCATCCTCCTGTCCTTGTTCCTGCCTCGCTCGATTACAACCGGACAACAACAAAGCAAGTGAAAACAGGAGGATGATCTTGTTCATTATTTTCTAAGCTTTTAATTCTTAACTTTTAATTTCTCCAGGAGGACGACATTTTCTACATGATGCGTATGTGGGAACATATCTACCGGCTGTACCTTCTTAACGGCATACTTCACCGAGAGCAGGCTCAGGTCGCGTGCCTGTGTCGCGGGGTTACAGCTCACGTAAACGATACGTTCCGGTTCCGCAAAAAGAATCGTGTTGATCACATCGTCATGCATACCGGCACGAGGCGGGTCTGTGATAATAACATCCGGACGGCCGTGTTGGTTGATGAAATCCTGTGTCAGGATATCCTTCATGTCGCCGGCGTAGAACAGTGTATTCTCGATCTTATTCAGCGAGGAATTCACTTTGGCATCTTCGATCGCTTCGGGCACATATTCGATACCGATCACTTTCTTTGCCTGGCGGGAGACGAAGTTGGCGATCGTGCCGGTTCCGGTGTACAGGTCATAAACCATCTCGTTTCCGGTCAGTCCGGCAAACTCGCGGGCAACTTTATAGAGTTCGTAAGCCTGTTCACTGTTGGTCTGGTAGAACGATTTCGGCCCTACTTTGAACTGAAGTCCTTCCATCTCCTCGATGATATGGTCTTTTCCGCGGAACACAAGAACGTCCTGGTCGGTAATCGTATCGTTGCATTTTTCGTTGATGACATACATCAATGAAGTGATCTCCGGGAACTGTTCAGCCACATAGGAGAGAAGCGCTTCGCGGCGTTCCACATCTTCATAGAAAAATACCAGCACTACCATCAGATCGCCCGTTGAAGCCGTACGGATCATCAACGTACGCACAAATCCTTCCTGATTGCGAAGGTCGAAGAACGGATAGCCTTCGTGTGTCAGGCAGTATTCTTTGACTGCCAAACGGATGCGGTTCGATATGTCGTTCTGCAACCAGCATTTGTGAATGTCGAGCACCTTGTCAAACATTCCCGGAATATGAAAGCCTACAGCATCCATGCAATCGAACTTGGCCTCGGTTTTCACTTCCTCTTCCGTCAACCATTTCTTGTTAGAGAATGTAAATTCAAGTTTGTTACGATAGAAAGTCGTATGTTTGGAACCCTTGATCGGGAGTATTTCTTCCATTTCGATCTTACCGATCCGGGTCAGGTTGTCGATCACCTGCTTGTGTTTGTAGCGAATCTGTTCCTCATAGGGTAGATGTTGCCATTTACAGCCGCCGCATACGCCGAAATGTTCACAGAACGGAATGGCACGCTGGGAGGAATATTCATGGAAAAGTACAGCTTTTCCCTCCGCATAACTATGTTTCTTGCGTGTCAATTGTATGTCTATGACATCTCCGGGCGCAACAAAAGGTACGAATACGACCATGTCATTTACGCGTGCGATAGCCTTTCCTTCTGCGGCTACATCTGTTATTGTTACCTTTTCTAATAAAGGCAACTGCTTCTTATTTCTTGCCAAGATGATTAATTTTTAATTTATGGCGCAAAGATAGAGATAAAAATATATCGTAAAATACTTCTGTGTAAAAGATTTTGACTATCCGCATGGCTGTCCGGCCTTTTCCCGGCTGTCGAAAATACCTGTCATATGCTCCAATGCCCAATCGACAAGGCTCTCGATATGAGGTATGAGTGTTTTTCCGGTTTCTGTAAGTTGGTATTCGACGCGGGGCGGAACTTCTGCATAGACTGTTCTTGAAACAAGTCCGTCGGCTTCCAGTGTGCGGAGCGTGACGGTCAGCATACGTTGGGAGATGTCGGAAATTGTTTTTTGAATGTCACTAAAACGCATCGTGCCATTCACGTTCAGTGTGATCAAAACAAGCATCGACCACTTGTCACCGAGCCGGCACAAGATGTCCCGGATGGGACAATTTCCTGTAGGATGAAAATTTTTCATTTTTTTATTTTAGCAGTGTCTTGTGTATCAACAATAGTTACACCCATGTAAGTAGCTTATTCATAGGTGCGTTCTTGTTTTACCGAATCATACTTATTATCTTTGCTGCACAAAGGTAATAAACTTACGAAAAAGAACTATTGTATCACTAAAAATTATTAGTATCATGGCAAAGAAAGTAGCAGTTTTGGCAGTAAATCCGGTAAACGGATGTGGTTTGTTCCAGTATCTGGAAGCATTTTTTGAAAATGGTATTTCTTATAAAGTATTTGCCGTAAGCAACACGAAGGAGATTCGTACGAATTCCGGTATTGCTTTAATTGCAGATGATGTTATTGCAAATTTGAAAGGACATGAAGATGAATTTGATGCGATGGTATTCTCATGCGGAGATGCCATACCACAGTTTGCCCAACATGCTAACGAACCGTATAATCAGGATTTGATGGCTGTTATTGCGGCATTCGGACAAAAGGGAAAAATTATGATTGGACATTGTGCCGGAGCGATGTTGTTTGATATGGCAGGTGTTATCGACGGAAAGACTATTGCTGTCCATCCGCTTGCTAAGTCGGCTATACAAAAAGGAAAGGCTACGGACAACAAGTCGGAAGCCGATGGAAATATCTATACGGCCCAAGATGAAAATAGTATCTGGACAATGATGTCTCAGGTACTTGAAGTCTTGAAATAAAAATTAGATGTTGTCTATTAAGAATATTTGGTAAATGTCCTTAAACCCCCAAGATGGCATATCTTTTTAGGGACATTCATTAAATATTATAAAATTAGCCAACTAATTCATACACAAAGCATTGCGAATCAGTTGGCTTTAGGAAAAGCGTGTCCCTCTAATATAGAGGCAACACGCTCTTTCTAATAGTTAAAGTTTGGGATATTTATATTTCTTGTCGTTATATACTGTTACAAAAAAAGCTTGACCTGAAAGTTGTCAAGCTATACCCATTGCACAGTCAAGATTCAAAAGTCATTTTGTTAACATAAAACGAGTTAGTACATAATTGTATCAACTCGTTATTCCTTTGATCAGCTAATTACAGCCTCTTATTTATGTCGGGGTACCAGGATTCGAACCTGGGACCCCCTGCTCCCAAAGCAGGTGCGCTAACCGGACTGCGCTACACCCCGTTTTGCAATCTCTTTTATTTTTGATCACGGTGCAAAGGTAGGTATTTTTTTTTAACTACCAAATATTTCATTGTTTTTTTTATTTACGTACATTCGCATCAGTTTAGGAGATCATTACAACATGTATACCCCCTTTATCAACTTTTAGAATGAACATATTGCAAACCAATCTGTTATATATCAAATGATAAAACAAAATTTAAATAATAAAAAATATGACAATCGCTTATATACGTACATATTCAAATAAACAACAAACAGAGAGCCAGAAAAACGCAATCGAACAATTTGCAAAAGCAAAAAAAATTGAGATTGACAAATGGCTGAAAGATGCTAAAAATTCTTCCAAAGAGAAAAACCGACTCGAAGACGTAATAAAAAATTTACAAGAAGGCGATATTCTTATCGTTGCCGATGTCACTCGACTCAGCAGGAAACTAATGGAGATAATGCATTTGATTTTGTTGTGTATTGAAAAGAAAGTGGCACTTTACTGTATCAAGGAAGGTTATTCATTTGAAGATAACGTGAACAGCAAGACGTTGGCATTTACATTTGGGCTTGTTTCTGAGATTGAAAGCAAACTTATTTCTGCCCGTACGAAAGAAGCATTGACAGCCAGTAAAAACAAAGGAACAAAATTAGGACGTCCTTTGGGAAGCCCCAAAACCGAATTTCTCCTTTCCCAGAAAAGCCAGATCGAAAGAGAATTGAAAGAAGAAAATGCAACATATGCCGAATTAGCCGATTATTATAAGGTTTCTTTAAGCGGTTTCAAGCGCTTCATTCGGGAAAATATACCGAACTTACCTTCAAGAAGGAAAAAGAAAAACGATACCGAATAAATATAAAAAAGCGGGATTTTCAGATATACTTAAAGATAATTACGATTATGTTTAATAAGATTGTTGAATTTCTTTTTTGCGCAGACATAATAAAAACCCCGAAAGTTTTTTGTCTAACTTTCGGGGTTCATTAAATCTTATCCGATCTATTATTTATTCATTTCTGCTTCAATAGCTTCTAATTCCGGCCCCATGTTCAGATTGTAATAGATACCTCTCAAAGCGATCATGTTGTCCATTTTTTCAGGTTCAGCTTCATGAGCTTTTTTATAATAAGGAAGAGCTTTTTTGAACAAATCTTTTGCCATGCCTAATTCCTCCTGGTATTTCTTACTATCATTAATCATATTGGCTTCGCTTAATTTGTTCACTCCTTGATTGTAATAGATACGACCAATGTTAGAAAGCGCATCTGTCAAATTCGGATCTTTTTCCAAAGCAATCTGGAAATTCTTTTCAGCATTGGCATAATCTTTTAATCCGGTTTCATAAACACGTCCCATTACATTGTAAAGGTTTGCATCATTTGGATTTTTCTGGATTGCAACATTCAACATTTCCAATGCTTTTTCATTTCTATTGGAATAGATGTATGTATTGATCAAGTTATTCAAGAAGAATGCCGAATCTGGAAAAACCTGCATGCCTTCTTCGAATGTTTTTTCCAACATAACAGAGTCCTGAGCAGTTCTTGCCTCTCCGTATTCGTAGCAAAGATACTGATAAACATCATATTGACGATAAGGAGTATTTTTAGCACGTTCCAAAGCGGCAATAGCCAATCTGGAATCTTTAGCTAAAGAAGCTGCTGCTGCTGCATAGAACTGAACTGTCATGAATGTAGAGTCTTTTTCCGCAGTCTGAGTCCCTGCGAACATTGGCAGTTCGGATATTTCCACATATTGGTTGAAGAAATCGTATGCTTTTTTATACTCTTGTTTATCGAAATAATATGCACCACCATTGAACAGATATACATGGTTTGCACTCAAGATACTTTTGATATCTTTTGTGTATTTAGGTTTCACTTTACCTTTTTCATTAGGCAACTGATCCAGTTCATAGGCTTTCTGAAAATAAGGTAAAATACCATACAAAGCTTCGTACATAACCGGCTCGTTGGGTTGCTGTCCCAAGATTTGTTTAGCTCTTTCAGCATTGAACTGCTGATCTTCAATAAAACCTGCTACATACCAAGTTTTAGCGTCATCTTTAGTTTCCGGATTTTCCAACGCTCCTTTGATCAAGGTTCTGGCTTCTCCGAAATCTGCGTTACTTCCTTTCGCAATACTCTGTGCCTCGTTCACAACTTTTTTCTGTGCGAAAGAGGCAGATGCTGCAACACATAGTGCAACTGTCAATAATACTCGTTTCATTTGTGATAGTGATTTGAGATTAATATTTCTATTTGTTTAAATTATTCCTCAGTTGTTCCTTCTGTATCGTCCGCATTTTCATTGCTTTCGACATCATCAGAGACATCTTCGAAATCGGTATTCTCTATTGGATGTTCATGAATTACCACACCTTCTAAAGCTTCACGCTGTGCTTTTTCTTCAGCGATCTCTTCTTCAGTCTGTGACAGCACCTTGCATACAGAGGCGATTTCGTCATTACGTTTCCCTAAATTGATCAGGCGTACCCCTTGTGTTGCACGTCCGATGACATTCAGATCAGATACCTTCATACGGATTGTGATACCGGATTTATTAATGATCATAATATCGTTTTCCTCCGTAACATTCTTGATGGCAACCAGTTTACCGGTCTTTTCCGTAATGTTGATGGTTTTGACACCTTTACCTCCACGATTCGTAATACGATAATCTTCGATATTAGAACGTTTTCCGTAACCTTGTTCGGACACAACCAGTACAGTTTCTTTTTCTTTGTCCTTAATGCAAACCATTCCTACAACTTCGTCGTTAGAATCGTCATCAAGTGTCATACCTCTTACACCGGATGCAGTACGCCCCATAACGCGCACTGCATTTTCATGGAAACGGATAGCACGTCCGTTACGGTTTGCAATCAGAACCTCATTATTACCATTTGTCATACAAACTTCGATCAGACCGTCGTCTTCACGTAATGTAATGGCATTTACACCATTCTGGCGAGGACGGGAATATGCTTCCAATAGAGTCTTCTTGATCACACCTTTCTTTGTACAGAACAACAGATAGTGCGAATTAATAAACTCGGTGTCTGTCGTCAGCTTCTTTACTCGAATGAAAGCGTTGACCTTGTCATCCGGTTCGATGTTCAACAAGTTCTGGATCGCTCTACCCTTTGAGTTCTTCGCTCCTTCCGGAATTTCGAACACTTTCAACCAATAACATTTTCCTTTTGCCGTAAAGATCAGCAAGGTAGCATGCATGGAAGCCGGATAGATATATTCTACAAAATCTTCGTCACGCGTTTCAGAACCTTTGGCCCCTACTCCGCCGCGTCCCTGAGCACGGAATTCACTGAGCGGCGTACGCTTGATGTATCCCATGTGGGAGATGGTAATGATCATCTCATCATCTGCATAGAAGTCTTCAGGATTGAGTTCTTCGGAGGCATAAACGATATCTGTTTTACGTTCATCTCCGTACTTGTCCTTGATTTCCTGCAACTCGTCTTTGATGACTTTCATACAAAGATCGTCATTTTCTAGAATTTCCTTCAAATATGCGATTAATTTTTCGATTTCTTCATACTCTGCACGAAGTTTATCCTGTTCCAGGCCAGTTAACTGGCGAAGTCTCATTTCTACAATGGCACGAGACTGTATATCCGACAGGGAGAAACGTTCCATCAAACGTTCGATAGCTTCAGCAGGGCTTTTAGAAGATTTGATGATTGCAATGACTTCATCAATATTATCGGAAGCAATAATCAGACCTTCTAAGATATGGGCACGTTCTTCGGCTTTCTTCAAATCGTATTTCGTACGGCGAATCACAACTTCATGTCTATGGTCGACAAACGCTTTGATCAAATCTTTCAGATTGAGCAGTTTGGGACGCCCATTCACCAATGCGATATTATTGACGCTGAAGGAAGACTGCAATGCCGTCATCTTATATAGCTTGTTGAGCACAACACTCGAATTTGCATCCCTTTTTACATCCACGACGATTCTCATGCCTTGGCGGTCCGACTCGTCATTTACATTCGATATGCCGTCTATGCGCTTTTCATTCACTAAATCGGCAATATACTTGATCAGTTCGGCTTTATTTACACCATAAGGGATTTCCGAAATGATAATCTTCTCATGATTATTTTCCGTCTCGATTTCTGCTTTACCGCGCAAAACAATACGTCCCTTACCTGTTTCAAAGGCGTCTTTTACACCAGCATATCCGTAGATAGTCGCACCTGTCGGGAAATCAGGAGCTTTGATATATTGCATCAAATCAGCTACTTCCATTTCTCCACGAGTATCAATGTAAGCCATACAGCCGTCCAGCACCTCGCTAAGGTTATGTGTTGGCATATTTGTCGCCATACCAACGGCGATACCAGATGCTCCATTTACCAGCAAATTCGGAATACGAGTCGGCAATACGGTCGGTTCTTTCAGCGTATCGTCGAAATTCAGCTGGAAATCAACCGTATCTTTGTCGATATCGCGAAGCATTTCTTCGGCAAGTTTACTTAATCTTGCTTCTGTATAACGCATGGCAGCAGGACTGTCACCGTCCACCGAACCAAAGTTTCCTTGTCCATCCACCAACGTATAGCGCATAGACCATGTCTGTGCCATACGAACCATTGCGAAATAAACAGACGAGTCACCATGTGGATGGTATTTACCTAAAACTTCACCAACAATTCTCGCAGATTTTTTATAAGGTTTGTCGGATGTATTACCCAATTCATTCATTCCAAACAAAATACGACGATGAACCGGTTTAAAACCATCCCTAACATCCGGAAGGGCACGTGAAACAATGACAGACATTGAATAGTCAATGTATGCCGATTTCATTTCCTCCTCGATGTTAATCTTAATAATTCTGTCTTGATCAACCATTTAGTCTTATATTAATTACACTCAATATCTCACCTTTCAAAAAGTGCACTAAGGTAAGGCTTTTCCGTGTATCACGAAAGCTTTTGACTCGAAATTTTAGAATTTACTTGTCAGAAGGCATCCGGTTTCAAACCATCAAAATGAAACTGCCACCCTATGAAAATGGGATTAAGAGTACATGTATTTGGAATTACACTTACGGGTAATATTTTTTAATGTTTCTTTATAACAAGATAAAGCTGTTTTTTGTAATATATGACAAGCCTGCCTTCAATACTTTATTTTCTTTTAAGGAATAATGGCATGGATTTTGTTAGATATATGACGAGAGTTTATTACATTTGCACTATCATAGTACATTATTATAATATGAAAAATAACTATTCAAAGAGATTAATGGACGTTATTGAATATAGCCGTGAAGAAGCAGCTAGGCTTCAGAACAGTTATATTGGACCGGAACACTTAATGCTTGGAATTATCCGCGACGGCGAAGGGAAAGCCGTGCAGGCCCTGCGCGAACTAAATGTCGACGAATGGGATATCAAAAGAAAGATCGAACAGGAAATTAAAAATACAATCGATGCCGAAGATGCTGTCCAGCATGATATCGCTATTAGTAAAACAACCGAGCGCGTACTGCGTATGAGTATGCTTGAATCGCGCTTGTTCAAGAAAAAAGAAACCGGAACGGAACATTTGCTTCTGGCCATTTTGAAAGAAGAGTTTAATGTTGCGGCAAAGGTGCTGAACGAAGCGGGCATAACGTATCGCAGTATATATAATTACCTGATAAGCGGCACAGGTTTGAAGCACATGGATGATTTTATTGGAAAAGAAGATGCCGAACATTTTGAAGGAATCAGTGATGGCTACACCGATGATGATGAAGACGATGACGATGATTACTCTTCCCGCCGGGAGTCTCCCCGCTCCTCTTCCGGAGCCGGCTCTGCACAACCAAAATCACCAAACGACACGCCTGTATTGGACAACTTCGGTACAGATATGACGCGTGCGGCCGCTGAAAATCGTCTCGATCCGATTGTCGGACGTGAGAAGGAGATCGAACGCTTAGCTCAGATATTGAGCCGTCGCAAAAAGAACAATCCTGTCTTGATCGGTGAGCCAGGTGTCGGCAAATCGGCAATTGTGGAAGGTTTGGCACTGCGTATCATCCAGCGCAAAGTTTCCCGCGTTTTGTTCGACAAACGTGTGATCAGCTTGGATATGGCATCTATCGTGGCTGGAACCAAATATCGCGGTCAGTTTGAAGAACGCATTAAAGCTATTTTAAACGAACTGTCGAAGAACCCGAATATCATCCTGTTCATCGATGAGATCCATACGATCGTCGGTGCAGGTTCAGCTTCAGGTTCAATGGATGCCGCCAATATGCTGAAGCCGGCTCTGGCCCGTGGTGAGATACAATGTATCGGTGCTACGACATTAGATGAATATCGTAAAAATATCGAGAAAGATGGAGCTTTGGAACGTCGTTTCCAAAAAGTGATCGTCGATCCGACAACAGCGGAAGAAACTTTGCAGATCCTGCAAAATATCAAGGCCCGCTACGAAGAACATCACAATGTGATCTATACGCCCGAAGCCCTGCAAGCTTGTGTAAAACTGACAGAACGTTATATCAGTGACCGCAACTTCCCGGACAAAGCAATTGATGCGTTGGATGAAGCCGGTTCTCGCGTACATATATCTAACATAACGGTTCCGAAAAGCATTGAAGAACTGGAAGCCAAGATCGAGGCAACCAAAACAGAGAAGCTTGCTGCCGTTAAGTCACAAAACTTTGAATTGGCTGCCAGCTTCCGTGACAAGGAACGTCAGTACCTCTTACAGTTGGAAGCAGCCAAAGCCAAATGGGAGCAAGAATTGCAGGAGCATCGCGAAACGGTGGATGAAGATAAGGTGGCTGAAGTTGTAGCCATGATGTCAGGTGTCCCTGTCCAACGTATCGCAAAAGCTGAAAACCTGAAATTACTCGAAATGGCGGAGAACCTAAAGAAGAAAGTAGTCGGCCAAGATGATGCCGTTCAGAAGATCGTAAAAGCAATTCAGCGCAACCGCGTTGGCTTAAAGGATCCGAACAAGCCGATCGGAACATTCATGTTCTTAGGGCCGACAGGTGTCGGTAAGACTCATCTGGCCAAAAAGTTGGCGGAATATCTGTTTGACTCGGCCGACGCTTTGGTCCGTATCGATATGAGCGAGTATCTCGAAAAGTTTGCGGTGTCCCGCCTGATCGGTGCGCCTCCGGGATATGTCGGTTATGAAGAGGGCGGTCAGTTGACCGAGAAGGTCCGCCGTAAGCCCTACTCTGTTGTCTTGTTGGATGAGATCGAGAAAGCGCATCCGGACGTGTTCAACCTGCTGCTGCAAGTCCTGGACGAAGGTCGTCTGACTGACAGTCTTGGCAGACGGATCGACTTTAAGAATACAATTCTGATCATGACGTCTAATATCGGTACACGCCAGTTGAAAGACTTCGGCCGTGGTGTCGGTTTCAGTTCGCAGGCTGCTGGCGAGCCAGATAAGGACTTCTCCCGCAGCGTTATCCAGAAAGCACTGAACAAGGCATTCGCTCCGGAGTTTTTGAACCGTGTGGACGACATCATTATGTTCGATCAATTGGATAAGGAAGCGATCCATAAGATCATTGATATCGAATTGCAAGGTCTTTACAAACGCGTGGCTGGTCTTGGTTATTCTCTGGAACTGACAGACGCCGCCAAAGATTTTGTTGCCACCAAAGGTTATGACATTCAGTTCGGTGCACGTCCGCTGAAGCGTGCCATCCAGAAATATCTGGAAGACGAAATGGCAGAAATGATTATCCGAGCGTCTGTCGGAGAAGGTGATACGATTATTGTCGACTTCGACAAGGACAAACAGGAGATTGTTACGAATGTAAAGAAAAGCGAGTCTGCTGCCGAAGCTTGATTTTCAAAAATGTGATAGGAGTGCCGCTGTGGTTTTTGCCACAACGGCATTTTTTATGTGATTTGCCATAAATCGAGACTTTTTTCTTAAGTTTGCCTAAACTTTTTATGCTATGACATTCTTCAGAAGCCTTTGCTTGCTATTTATTTTATGCTGTTGCAATAGTAAACCGAAAACAGATGCGGGAATGATACGTGTATCAGTTCTGCGTGGTCCTTCCGCCATTGCCTTTGCACACTGGATGAAAGAAACGCCCGTTATCGACGGCAAGCCGCTTTCCGTTCGGATAATCGATTCTCCTGACTTGATGCAAGCTACTCTGATAAAAGGTGAAGCTGATATAGCTGTTTTGCCGATGATCAGTGCTGTCAACCTGTATAATAAAGGCATTCGATATCATCTGGCAGGTTGTCCGATATGGGGTACCCTCTATTTGGTAGGTAGAAGCGACAAAGGTATATCCGGTGAGAACAAATCGGTTTTACATATTTTCGGAGCAGGAACGACACCTGACATTCTTACCCGTTATTATCTCCAGCAACATAAACTTAATTACACATTGAATTATTCATTCACTACCGCACATGAAATCATGCAGGGATTGTTGGCCGGGAAAGTCGATTATGCCGTTTTAGGAGAACCGTTCTTGAGTATTGCGTTGCGGAAAGACAGCACGTTGCAAATATTGGCAGACCTAAACAAGCCTGATTCAGCCTCTTTAGGATTTGCCCAGACAGCCATACTCTATGTGCCTACCTTGAAAAAAAGTAAAGAAACGATAGACAGTCTTTTAAATGCTTCTTGCCGTTTTGCCGTAGAGCAGCCGGAACAGGCTATTTGTATATTGGAAAAGGAAAACATTTTTACATTTGGCATGTTGACGCCCGAAAGTATCGAACGTTGTAAGATTGACTATAAAACAGTCTCCGAAGCCCAAGAAAATATACTTCACTTCCTGCAACTGATTGAGCAATATGAACCTAAAGCATTGGGAGGCAAAATGCCCGATGAGCAATTCTATAAATAATCCGGAAAATGAAGAAAAGCATCTTTACGATCCTGTCGATTACAATCCTCATATTGGCCTGGCAACTATTGACCATGCTGGTCCGTTTGCCGGAATTGGTTCCGTCCATACCTCACCTATTTAGCACGCTCGTTGCACTTTTCGCATCCGGTTCGTTCTATCAATCAGTCATGGCGACAGTGTTGCGTGGAACCATCGGGATGTCTATATCGTTAATGGCGGCTATGGGAGTTTCTCTCTTGTTCTACAAATGCGAGTGGATTTATGAACTATTTCGTCCGTTACTGGCCATCATGCGTTCCATTCCGGTCATTTCATTTATACTCTTGGCTTTGATTTTCCTGAATGCGGAAAGTATTCCTTTGATAATCGCTTTTCTGACCATGTTCCCACTCCTTACGGAAAACCTGACGAAAGGAATACGAGGACAGAGGAAAGAGTTTTCGATAATGGCTCGTCAATTTAGGATCGGACGCTGGAACAAGCTGGCACAGGTGGTCTATCCGCAACTGAAGCCATTCTTATACAGCGGTCTTGCATCTGCTTCGGGCTTTGGTTGGCGTGCTATCATTATGGGAGAGGTACTGGCGCAATGTTCGCCCGGTATAGGCGGGGAAATGAAACAGGCACAAGTTTTTATAGCCGTTCCCGAATTGATCGCATGGACGATTATAGCAATTTTGATCAGTTATCTTTTTGATAGAGGAATCAGCTGGTTGGCGAAGCAACGATTCCCTATACATTACAACAAGCATTGCAGTAAACAACCTGTGCCAAAAGGAAATTGCGATATACGGATTCGTGATATTTCATATCGGTATGGTTCGGATACGGTCCTGTCCCACTTCAGCTATACTTTCGAAAAAGGATTCATATATGGCATAACAGCTCCGTCGGGAACCGGCAAAACGACCTTGTTGAACCTGATAGGAAACATTTTAAAACCCGCACAAGGGGAAATCGAAACAGATTTTAAAACCGGAATAGCTTATGTATTCCAGGAACCCGAATTACTCAGCCAGTTGACAATTGCCGAAAATATCGCCTTACCCTTGGCTGCCTATCTGAAAAAAGAAATTGCTTTCGAACAGGCGATTTCAATATTGCAAAAGATGGAGTTGGACGGCTTTGAGAACCGTTTTCCGAATGAACTGAGTTTCGGGCAGCAACAACGAGCAGCGATAGCACGTGCCTTGACTTACCCTTCTCCACTCCTGCTCATGGACGAGCCTTTTAAAGGTTTAGACGAGGCTTTAAGCCGCCGTATTATCAAGCGTATCCGTGAACGGCAAACAGAGAATGGGCAGACGATTCTCTTCACTTCCCATAATCCCGGAGAACTGCGTTTGTTTGCAGATAAGACAGTTCGTTTGGATCAAACCAGCCATTAAGAGACTTTTACCGGTGAGCAAGGGATAGTAAACCAAAAAGTAGACCCTTTGCCTTCCTTCGATTCCACACCTATTTCCCCTTTCAAGATAGAAATGATTGTCTTGCAGATGGAAAGTCCGAGACCTGTTCCCTGTTTGAACATATCCAACTTGACAAAGCGGTCGAATTTAGGTTGACAAAATTCTTGAATTTAAACGTGAATTGCAAATGTTTAGATAAAGAACTCGCCGACTGGAGCAAAATAAATACCAAACAATTATCTTTGCGATTCAAATATAAAGAAACAACCCATATGGTAACATCATTTCATGCGCTGATTTCCCGTATCCTGAACATTCCTGTCGGACAAGTGGAACGAACCATCGGTCTATTGGGAGAAGGAGCGACAATCCCCTTCATCAGCCGGTACCGCAAAGAGGTGACCGGAGGACTGGATGAAGTTCAGATCGGCAATATCAAAGATCAGTTGGACAAGTTGACCGAACTGAAGAAGAGAAAAGAAAGTATCTTATCCTCCATAGAAGAACAAGGCAAACTGACTCCCGAACTGAAAAAGAGGATCGAGGATTCGTGGGATAGTACCGAAATAGAAGACCTTTATCTGCCTTACAAGCCCAAACGGATCACCAAAGCGGAAATTGCCCGTAAGAAAGGACTCGAACCTCTTGCCAGAATCGTGATGATGCAAAACGAAAGAGACTTGCCAGCCCGCGTGGCAGCCTTTATCAAAGGGGAAGTGAAGAACGCTGAAGAAGCGTTGCAAGGGGCACGCGACATCATCGCTGAATGGGTGAATGAGAACGAAGAGGCCCGCAATGTCGTCCGGAATTCTTTCTCACACACGGCAGTCATCACGTCCAAAGTCATCAAAGGAAAAGAGGAAGAGGGCGCTAAATACCTCGATTATTTCGAATTCAGTGAAACTCTGAACCGTATAAGTTCACATCGTCTGTTGGCCCTGCGCCGAGGTGAAACGGAAGGTATCCTGCGTGTAAGCATTTCTCCCGACACGACGGGCTGCCTGGACCGGTTGAAACGCCGTTTCGTGAAGGGACGGGGCGAAACATCCGACCAAGTATCGATAGCTGTAGACGATTCTTTCAAGCGCCTGCTGAAACCTTCCATCGAAACCGAATTTGCTAATTTGAGCAAGGCAAAAGCCGACGAAGAAGCGATCCGTGTATTTACCGAAAACCTGCGCCAGTTGTTGTTGGCTCCGCCATTGGGACAAAAACGTGTGTTGGGTGTCGATCCCGGTTATCGTACTGGTTGTAAACTGGTTTGCCTCGATGCGCAGGGGGCATTGTTACATAATGAAGCGATCTATCCTCACCCGCCCCAGAACGAAAAAAGCAAAGCGGCAGCCAAAATAGCACAATTGGTCGCCACATACGCCATCGACGCCATCGCTATCGGGAACGGGACAGCAAGCCGCGAGACGGAACAGTTCATTACCAATATCCGCTATGATCGCAAAGTACAAGTGTTCGTGGTCAGTGAGAACGGAGCATCCATCTATTCCGCATCCAAGATAGCCCGCGACGAGTTTCCCGAATATGACGTGACGGTCCGTGGCGCCGTCAGTATCGGCCGTCGCTTGATGGACCCGCTTGCCGAGTTGGTCAAGATTGATCCGAAAAGCATCGGTGTCGGGCAATACCAGCATGATGTCGAGCAGGGTGCCCTGAAAAAGAGCCTCGACCAGACGGTGGAAAGCTGTGTAAACTTAGTCGGCGTGAATGTCAATACGGCAAGCAAGCACCTATTGACCTATATTTCCGGATTGGGCCCGACGTTAGCACAGAACATCGTCGACTACCGAACCGAACACGGACCTTTCCAGTCTCGTCGCGAACTCCTGAAAGTACCCCGCATGGGAGAAAAGGCTTTTGAACAAAGTGCTGGTTTCCTTCGTATCCAAGATGGTAAGAACCCATTGGACAACTCGGCCGTCCATCCGGAAAGTTATCCGATCGTCGAACTGATGGCAAAGGACTTGAAATGTACTGTCATCGAACTGATCAGCAATAAAGAACTGAAGAAAAAGCTCGACTTGAAAAAATACGTCACGGACAAAGTCGGAATGCCGACTTTGTTGGATATTATGGAAGAACTGGATAAGCCGGGACGCGATCCTCGCCAGACCATCCAAGTATTTTCTTTCGATCCAACGGTGAAGACGATCGAAGACCTGAAAGAAGGGCAAGTGCTGCCGGGTATCGTCACCAATATAACGAATTTCGGCTGTTTTGTCGATGTCGGCATCAAGGAGAATGGGCTGGTTCATATTTCCGAATTGGCAGACCGTTTTATCAGTGATCCGACACAAGTCGTCTCGATCCATCAACATGTGAAAGTAAAAGTGTTAAGCGTCGACCTCGTTCGCAAACGGGTTCAGCTTTCTATGAAAGGAATAGAAGAAACAGTTTCTTAATAGCGATGAAAATTAACAAAACAAACGTAGCACGCCTGCTGGACAAAGCCAAAGTGGCTTACCAGTTGGTTCCTTATGAAGTAGATGAAAACGATCTGAGCGCGACACACGTTGCCGACCAGTTAGGCGAGAATGTCGCGCAGGTATTCAAGACGCTTGTCCTCCACGGCGACAAAAGCGGCTACTTCGTCTGTGTCATTCCCGGCGCCGACGAGGTCGATCTGAAAAAGGCCGCTAAAGTCTCCGGCAACAAAAGTTGTGAAATGATCCCGGTTAAAGAGCTCCTCCCCCTCACCGGCTACATCCGTGGCGGCTGCTCCCCCATCGGCATGAAAAAGCATTTCCCGACCTACATCCACCACACCGCCGGACAATTCGATCACATTTATGTCAGTGCCGGACAACGGGGCTTGCAAATACGGATCGCTCCGGGAGATTTGATTCGGGAGGCACGAGCGGAGGTGGCGGATGTCATACGTGAAATATGAATCAATACTGTATATCGAAACGCTTCTACGTTATTTTCAATACGTCCACAAAGATCGTGTTTTTGAATGATTAAGCAAAGAAAACTCGAACCCCCGTCACACCCCTGCAAACCCATTTCAAGAAATCCTGAAGCCGTTTTTCACCGTGCAGGGCGGTCTCAAGAAATCTTGAAATGGGTTTGCACCTTTGAAAAGCCGTTTTGAGAAATCTTGAAACGACTTTTCTCCATTCAAAAACGGCTTTAAGATTTCTTGAAGATATTTTTCACCGTTGGAACGACATTTCAAGGTTTCTTGAAGACTTTTCCGGACAATAAAAGCAGAAAGCAATGCTAAATCAATAATTATTGTCTACCTTGCAGGACAATTTAAACATTTAATTACGAATGCCTATGGGAACATACACGAAAATCAAAGTAATCATGCTTTACACACTCAATAACGCCGAGTACCTGGCCTATATGAACTCCGTACTCGCTTTGCTCCCTCCCCCATCGGGCGGCGAGGAAGACCGTCCGGATGAACTCTCTTTGGACGAAGAAGTGCAAGCATCAGGAGCTCCGGACATCGGCCTGTCAAAAGAGTTTGTCAATGCAATGGAAAAGGACGTGCTTGCCCTGGCAGACGTTGTGGATGAAAGCCATATCTCGCAGGAAACGGAAAAAGCCGAATTACACGAAAAGAATCGGGATAATTTAGTTGTTTACATCACGACACGTATCTCCCGTGCCGGGACATTGCCACTTGAGGCTGAAAGAGATGCAGGAAAATATTTATACAAGGTCATCAAGCCTTATATCGGCATCGCCCGTCTCCCGGTAGCACAGGAAAGTGCCAAGATACAAGGGCTTTTGATCGATTTGAGAAAGGACGAAAACATCTCCTATGTGGAGACGCTCGGACTGGCGGCTTATTTGGACGAACTCGAAAAGGAGAACAACGCCTATATCAGCCTGACGAGCCAACGGACACAGAACCGGGCAGCCAACAAGAAGGAAAGCGGTGCGGTTCTGCGCGAGCGGATCGACGGATATTATGAAGATCTGGTCATGCTGGCACAATCCTACAGCGTTGCCGTACCTTCGGAGGCGGCAACGGCATTTGTCAACAACCTGAACCAACTGATCACCGAAACAACCACCGCCAACAACCAGCGAAAGAAAAGATCAGGGTCAAACGGCAACGGGGCTGACGATTCCGAACGTCCCGGAGAACTGTCTGTTTAAACAAAAAAAGAGCCGAGACTGGTAATTTTTACCGATCTCGGCTCTTTTCTTCTTTCTTTAATTTTATACACCTAAGACGATATCAGCATCGATATTCAATTTTCGGCTGATCTCACGAGCAACTTTCAAAGTCGGCTCGCATTTCTTATTTAATCTTTAGAACTTCCGGAACGTATATGTTTTCCCCTCGCGGCTTAAGATCAGTTGCTTGGATTCCAGTTTATCGATTGTATAGGTTTGTTTGGAAGAATCCCAATCGGTATAGGGCAGGAATTTACTGATCGGCCCCGGATTGTTCTCCAATTCCAGCAGCAATGTTTTTTCACCTTCCAACGTGTTGTAGCCATATTGATGGCGGAAAGAGTCGATTTCCGTAACGTACACCTGGTACATAAACAAAGAATGTTCAAAATTAAAATAAACCGTATCGACATTCTGCACGTTACCGCTTGCTTCTACCTTCTGTAATTGCCATTTACCGAACAACTTGGATTCCGTGTCCTTGCTGCACGAGACGAACAGGATCACACAAAATGCTATCAATATATTTCTAACCATACTCTTTTTTCTGCTTAAATCGGACATCAAAGGAAAGGAAATAATTTCAATTTTGTATATTTGTCACCACTTTATTATGTGTTTTTAATTTTACAGACATTCTATGAGACAAATGAAACAATTTGTAATACTGCTTTCAGCTGTATTAGCTTTTTCTTCCTGCGTACACAAAGTGCAGAAGGAACAACAGGAAAAGAGTATCGTGCATACCAATCCCCTTCCCGTAAAGTTTGGTGATCCTTATGTACTGCTGGCTTCGGACGGCATATACTACATGTATGGAACAGGCGGAGGTGCTGTCGACGGCTTCAGTGTGTATTCCTCTCCCGACTTGGCCAACTGGAAAGCCGAAGGACAGGTATTTCGGGGCAACATTCCGGGATCATGGGGAGTCGCCAACTTCTGGGCGCCGGAGGTGTATGAACGGGGTGGCAAGTTCTATATGCTGTACAGTGCCGACTGGAAAGAAAATCCGACTAACGAATTGGAAAATTTCCGTATCGGAGTGGCCGTTGCAGATAAACCGACAGGACCTTTCAAGGAATTATCCGACAAACCTTTGTTCGATCCGGGCTATCCGGTTATCGACGGGAACCTGATCGACGACGAGGATGGACGGACCTACCTGTATTTTTCCCGTTGTTGCTACAAACATCCGGTGGAAAGCGAAATTGCCGAAAAGGCTAAAAAAGAAGGGAAGTTCGACGAGATAGAGGAAAGCTGGATATATGGCATCGAGGTAAAGCCGGATTTGACAGAAGTGATCGGTGAACCGGTCCTGCTGCTCCGTCCGCCAGTAAAACTGGACGACACGCAATCCGAATGGGAAAGCCGCTCCGTTACTTCCGGTGAGATCAACCGCCGTTGGACGGAAGGTCCTTATACGATGAAACAAGGTGATACCTACTATATGATGTATTCGGCCAACTATTATAAAGGAAAGAATTATGCTGTCGGCTATGCAACAGCAAAAAGTCCGCTCGGCCCGTTTGTCAAATCGAACGACAACCCGGTACTTCAAAAGAATGTGGAGCAGGGAGGCATCGTTACCGGTACGGGGCATAACAGCGTGACCTGGTCGAAAGACGGCAAGCAGATGTATTGTGTTTATCACGGTTACACTCAGAAAACAGGAAGCGAGCGAGTTGTCTTTATCGACAAAATGGGAATCGATGAGAACGGCAAGCTCTATGTGGACGGACCGAACGCGGAGTAAATTAAGAATTAAAAATTAAGAATTAAAAAATTACGGTCGATGATATTTTTTAATTCTTAATTTTTAATTCTTAATTTACAAAGCCCCCTTTGTACTCGGCAGTTCATACCTGTAGATGTCGCGGCGGATAGCCATCTTGATGGAGCGGGCCAAAGCCTTGAAGATTCCTTCGATCTTATGATGCTCGTTTGTGCCTTCCGCTTTAATGTTCAGGTTCATGCGGGCGGCATCGCTCAGGCTTTTAAAGAAATGCAAGAACATTTCGGTCGGCATATCCCCTACTTTCTCACGGTGAAAGGCTGCATCCCAGACTAACCAGGGACGTCCGCCGAAATCAAGCGCCACACTGCACAGACAATCGTCCATCGGCAGACAGTAACCGTAGCGTTCGATCCCCCTCTTATCGCCTAAAGCCTTTAACAAAGCTTCTCCAAGCGCAATAGCCGTATCCTCTATCGTATGATGTTCGTCTACTTCCAGATCCCCTTTCACCCGTACCGTCAAATCGATACCCGAATGTTTTCCGATCTGGTCGAGCATATGGTCGAAGAAGCCGAGACCGGTGGAAATCTCCGTCCGCCCATGTCCGTCCAGGTTCACTTCCACAAAAATATCCGTCTCCTTTGTCGTACGTCGGATAGTGGCCCGGCGTTCTCCGGCAAAAAGATATTCCGTGATCTGGTCCCAATCGTCTGTAATCAGGACGGGAGAAATAGCCGTATTCTCCGTGAGCAACTGTCGCGCCTCGACGTCATCCGGACGAAGCCATATCCCTTTTGCTCCTAAATTGGCTGCCAGCTGCATATCCGTCAGCCGGTCACCTATTACATAACTGTTTGCCAGGTCATATTCGCCGGACAGATAGCGGCCTAACATACCTGTACGGGGTTTCCGGTTCGGAGAGTTTTCTTCCGGAAAAGAACGGTCGATCAGGATATCGTCGAAACGGATCCCCTCGCCTTCCAAGGTCTTCAACATCTTGTCGTGTGCCGGCCAGAAAGTGTCTTCCGGAAAGGAATCCGTACCCAAACCGTCCTGGTTCGTCACCATCACAAACTCGAAATCCAACTGTTTACGGATAAAGTACAGGTTACGGAACACCTTCGGATAAAACACTAACTTCTCCAGGCTGTCCAACTGATAGTCCACCGGCGGCTCTATCACAAGCGTTCCGTCCCGGTCTATAAATAAGGCTCTTTTCATTTCATAAATCTTTACATTTTTTTAAGCGCTTCGAGCAAAGCATCGTTTTCATCCGACTTGCCGACCGTGATGCGAAGGCAGCCGTTACACATGGTCACATTTGTCCGGTTACGGACGATAATACCCTGTCTGACCAGATTTTTATAGATCGTATCGGCATTCGTCACTTCGACCAGGATAAAATTTGCATCCGTAGGATAAATCTTGCGCACGCAGTTCAACTCCGGCAATGCAGCTTGCAGACGAATCCGCTCGGAAAGGATCGAACGAAGCTGTTTTTCCATCTGTTCCTTGTTTTCAAGCATATACAAGGCGCGTTCCTGAGTCAGCAGATTTACATTGTACGGATATTTGATCTTATTGAGGATCGCAATGATTTCGGGAGAAGCAAAAGCCATTCCCAACCGGATTCCGGCAGCCCCCCACGCTTTGGACATGGTTTGCAGGACGATCAGATTCGGGAATTTATCCAACTCGCCTAAGAAAGAAGGCTCGATGGAGAAATCGACATAAGCCTCGTCAATCACAACGATCCCCTGGAAAGTATTCAATACTTTGTAAAGGCGGTCACGGCTCAGATTATTTCCCGTCGGGTTGTTGGGAGAACACAGGAATATCACCTTCACCCAGTCGTTTGCCGCTTCCAGAAGGCTGTCGGTATCCAGGTCGAACTTTTCGTCCAGCTTGATCTTCCGGAACTCTACGTTATTGACATTGGCCGCGACTTCATACATGCCGTAGGAAGGCGCGATGCTTACGATGCTGTCGATAGACGGTTCGCAAAACGCACGGATAATCAGATCGATCGGTTCGTCACTTCCGTTCCCCAGAAAGATAGACTCGCGTTTCACCCCTTTGATCTCCGCAATCTTCTTCTTCAGTTCCCATTGCAAAGGATCGGGATAGCGGTTGTACGGTCTGTTAAACGGGTTTTCGTTTGCATCCAGGAAAACGGAGGCATTACCTTGAAACTCATCTCTGGCAGACGAATAGGGCTTCATGTTCCAGACATTGGGTCTGACTAAATCTTTTAAGTTTTTCATAATGTGTTCAATCTGATTGTTACTGCATTCTTGTGCGCATCCAGCTGCTCGTTGGCCGCCATTGTCCGGATCGTCCCGCCCAACAGCCGGATGCCGTCGGCCGTGATCTCCTGGAACGTGATCTTCTTGATGAAGCTGTCCAGGTTCACGCCACTGTAGGCTTTTGCATATCCGTTGGTCGGCAACGTATGGTTCGTACCGGAAGCGTAGTCGCCAGCGCTTTCCGGCGTATAGGGTCCCATGAAGACACTGCCTGCATTTTCGACCTGCCCGGCAATATCTGCATAATCGGTCGTCTGGATAATCAGATGCTCCGGAGCGTACAGGTTGGTGAAGTCGATCACTTCCTGTTTATCCTTCAGCACGATAAGACGGCTGTGGCTCAACGATTTTTCCGTGATCTCCTTACGGGGCAGCCGGTCCAGCTGTTCCCGGATCGCTTGCATGACCGGTTCGACGATGCTTTCGGATGCCGTCACCAGCATGGCCTGGCTGTCCACTCCATGTTCCGCCTGGGAAAGGAAATCTGCGGCGATAAAGGCGGGATTGGCCGATTCGTCTGCAATCACTTCCACTTCGGAAGGACCGGCAGGCATGTCGATGGCCACCTCTTTCAGGCTGACCAACTGTTTGGCCGCCGTCACATACTGGTTACCGGGACCGAATATCTTATAGACCTTCGGAACCGATTCCGTTCCGTAGGCCATCGCCGCTATGGCCTGGATACCTCCTGCCTTGAATATCTTGCTGACGCCTGCCGTTTCCGCGGCAAACAGGATGGCGGGGTGTACCTTTCCATCCCTGCCCGGAGGCGTACAAAGCACGATTTCCTTACAGCCGGCAATACGTGCCGGGACAGCCAACATCAGGACGGTAGAGAAAAGAGGAGCCGTTCCACCGGGAATGTATAAACCGACTTTTTCTATCGCTACCGCTTTCTGCCAACAGGTGACACCGGGTGTCGTCTCCACCTTCTTTCCCATAAAACGCTGTGAGGCGTGAAATATCTCTATATTATTCTTTGCCTGACGGATAGCTTGCTTCAGCTCTTCAGGTACGAGCTCCTTCGCTTCCGCTAATTCCTGTTCTGAAACCTGCAACCTTTTGAAGGTAGCGGGATCTATCTTGTCGAACTTCTCCTCATACCGGATAACGGCGGCATCTCCTCCCTTCCGGACTTCATCCAGCACCGTACGGACCGTATCGAACAATGCCGTGACATCCAGTGCCGGACGCTGGGCCAATGAGGCCCATTCTTCTCTTGATGGATATTTGATTACTTCCACTTTATAAATTAAAAATTAAGAATTAAGAATTAAGAATTAAAAAATTAAGAGGTAAGAATTACTTCTTAATTTACAAAATCATTTTCTCGATCGGTAGCACCAATATGCCTTCCGCTCCCAACGATTTCAGTTTACCGATGATTTCCCAGAAATGCTTCTCTGCTATAACAGATTGGACAGACACCCAGTTCCCGTCGGCAAGCGGCGTAATAGTCGGGCTCTTCATACCTGGCAGCACTTCTATGATCTCGTGCATCTTGTCTTTCGGAGCGTTCAGCAATACATATTTCTTGCCTTCCGCTACCAGGATCGCTTCGAAACGGAACAACAGTTCGTCCAGGATAGCCTGTTTTTCATCCGACAAATTATTATTGGCAATCAACAGGGCCTCGCTCTGCATGATGACTTCCACCTCTTTGAGCTGATTACTCACCAGTGTGCTGCCGGAGCTGACAATGTCGAAAATCGCATCCGCAAGACCGATACCCGGCGCAATTTCCACAGACCCACTGATTACATGGAGGTCTGCTTTCACCCCCTTTTCTGTCAGATAAGCCTTCAGTATTTCCGGATAGGAAGTTGCGATCGTCTTTCCGGAGAACCATTCTACCCCTTGGTAATCTTCATCTTTCGGGATGGCGAGTGAAAGACGGCATTTACTGAATCCCAAACGTTTGATCAGCTTGGCCTCCTGCCCTTTTTCTACATATTCGTTTTCGCCAACGATACCTATGTCGGCAACTCCATTGGCTACAGATTGTGGAATATCGTCATCGCGCAAGAATAAGACTTCTACCGGAAAACCTTTTGCCGACAACAGCAAAATACGTTTTCCCCTGTTTAGTTTAATACCGGCTTCTTCTAAGAGAAGCATTGTTTCATCGTAAAGACGACCTTTTGATTGAACAGCGATTCGTAACATGTTTATTTTGTTTATATATATTTTTTCCAAAAATAAAATAAGGCCCACCGTAAACGGCAAGCCTTATTCATTTATATCATATGTTCCTACATACCACACAGCCCACCGAACTATTGCCCGTTGTAATGATGATGATGGTGGAGATGCAGAACTGTACTTTTCATTTGTTATTATTTTTACGTTGCAAAATTACAATAATAATTGAATTAGCAAATAAAACTTACAAAAGATTAGCTAATCGGGGTGATTTTTTATTATGAGGCCAATTTTAACCCGATAATTCCGGTTATCTGTACAAATGATCCGCCTGCTGACGAACTTTATTTGAGAGCAGGACCGGATAGTCCGGGTGGGCGGCAAAGAAATCGTCCACTTCCTTCCGGGCTGCCGAAGAAGTATGTCCGCTCAGTAAAGCCCGTACCCAATCACGCGGGAAAAAGATATCCCCCGTACGCTGTACCTCCTGCAAGGCTTCCAGTGCCGGACGGATATAACCGACCGCTTCTTGTTGGCGCAACTGGCAGTTCAGGTTCGACAAGGCAGCCGAAGCCCACGGTTCGACACGGCGGTTCCCGGCAACGAGCAGAGAGGCAAACACACTGTCACGTACTTCCTTTTGGGGAGAAACAGATGGCGAGATGAACGCATATTGCCGTTTACGGTCCGGGTTAGTGATTCGAGCTTGCTGGGTGGCTACAATTTCATCGGCTTTGTCAGGCATTTGGATAGCCAGATCGTACGACAAGCTGATATAATCATTTTCGCTCAACGAACATCCGGCTGGCTCTATCCCGTCTTTCCAAAGTGCGTACAGTCTTCTGACCGCTTCCGGCGAACGAGCTATAAAGCGATACTGGCGGAACGCCTGCAAACGTCGTTGAGGTTGCTCTGCCGTCGTCACGATTCGCCAGAGTACCTGTTCCAGTTTCTCCGGGTCAGAGGGGTATAGACGCTGACAATTACCGATATATCCGAGTGCTGCCGAGAACAACAAAAAATTGGTTTCTCCCGGCAGATAATCCAACATGGCTTCCATATAAAGTTCCGCAGGAATCCTCCGGTTCAACAGGTTTTCATACAGGGTAATCAACAAGGAACCTCTCAACACTTCGTCCTTACAGAAAGGCAGGTAGGACAAACAAGCATTCGCGTTGTTTTCAAACAGACAGAAAAAGCCGTACCCTTTTCCGTCGGCATTGGGGATGACAAAAGTACCTTCGCCTGCCGGTCTTTTCAAATCCTTGAAACAGAACATAGCCTCTTTTTTAAAAGAAACTTGCACATCCTCTGTTTTCCCATCGGGATAAACAACCAAGAAAGACAAGTCCTGTTCCCAATGAAGACCACGCCTTAGCGGATCTTTCTGTGCAACCAACAATGTTTTACCTTCGGTTATGACTCCACTAATCTCCGGCATCCCCTTTTCATTTACCCAGACACGACTCCAAGCAGAGAGGTCGTCGTCTGTATATTTGTCCAGAATACCGATCAGTCCTTCCCAGGTAGCATTTCCGTAGGCATACGTTTTCAGGTATTCCTGAATCCCTTTCCTGAAAGACTCTTTCCCCATTTTCTTAATCAGCATTTCCAGGATAACCGGAGACTTGTCATAGATAATATTGCCGTACATCAATCCGGCATCCCGCATATTCTCCAGTTGTTGCTTTACCGGATTGGCACCGGCGGTACGGTCTTCGGAATAGGCTGCCGGGATATAATCGAGCATGAAGTTCAAGGAATGGTTCACCTCCGGAAACAGAGGCTCGATCATCTGGGAGGCATAATAATTGGCAAAGACCTCTTTTGTCCAGACATCATTGAACCATTCCATCGTCACGAAATCCCCGAACCACATATGCGAAGTCTCGTGCGCAATCAGGGAACTGCGTACCAGACGTTCGTTCAATGTCGGATTTTCGTTCAGGAACATCCGGCCGTCCGTATATAAGGTTGCTCCCGTATGTTCCATTCCGCCAAACTGGAATCCCGGTAAAATGATCAGGTCGTATTTGGCGAAGGGGTACGGTATCTGTGTATATTCCTCCTGCCATTCGAGTGCATCGAACACTTCGGATGCGATATCGGAGCACTGTGCTACTTTCTTCGGGTCGGTCTCACGGTGATAGATCGAAATGTTCCGTCCGTCGCGCGAATAAGTTTCCCGTGTCAGCTTACCGGCGACAAAAGAGAAAAGATAGGTGCTGAGCGGTTCTGTTTCCCGGAAATAAACCCGCCTACGACCGATGACGGAAGTCGAATCCACCTGCTTGATCGCCCCATTGGCGACAGCCTGCCAGGAAAACGGAACTTCCAACGACAGGGTGAAAAGCGATTTCATGTCCGGCTGATCGAAACAAGGGAAGAGCGTACGCGCTCGGTCAGGAACCAGCAACGTATAGAGGAATTCGTCCCGGCGGTTAAGCGACTGATCGTTTGCCGTAAATTCGATAGTCACGCGATTCTCTCCGTTTGCCACCTCTCTTGTATCGATCACGATATGCTCGTCCTTAACCGTATAAAGGACTTTCCTGCCATTCAACAAAACCGAGGCTACCTGTTCCGATTCCCCCCGGAAGTCTATGATAACCGGCTGTCTTCCGCGGATGACAAGCGTTATATCCGCTTTGCCTGTGACGGCTTCTTCGCGGGATTCCGGGATGGAAAAAAAGAGGTTGTAACGTACCTCCTTGAAATGTTCTTTCCTGAACTGAGCCAATTCCCGGCTGACTCCCGGTTGCAACAGCGCAGCATCGGGTACAGGACTACCGCAAGCCGTCAATAAACTGATAGCTGCCACTCCTATAAATTGTTTTATATTTCCAGTGTTCATTATGATTTAAATCTTTTCATTCTCTCAAATACTCTGCTATGGACATGAAGTTCCGTTCCAACAGATACATTTGACTTGCCATAAAGGAGAAAAACTCTCCCCAATCCTGACGGCGGTGGAAGTCAATCCCGGATTTGGAGGTATAAATACGGGCGACCTGTTTTCCGGTATCACGCACAAAACAGATGTCCCAGGTTAACCCCTCCGGAAAATCCGTTTCCAACGTATCCTTATACCACGTCAGGCGCTCGAACATTTCCAACCGAGCTTCTTCGCCCCTATGGTTCACTTCGAGGATGACAAACGCCCCCTCTCTTGTTGCATCGAATTTGAGTTCAACCCCTTTCACTTTTGTATCATACAAAGTCCATATCTTCTTGCGTCCCCTCAGATACGGTTGTACTTCACAAAATGCGGCAAAACTTTCCCAAAATTCAAGTTTCAGGTTCTTGAGTTCGTCTTTACTATACATTAAATAATTTAGCAGCTATTTATAAATTTCTTTCTTTTTCACTTTTACTATCGTACCATATTCAGCCAGTTTCTTCATATCAATACGTTTCCGGTTTCCGGCAATTACGTAAACGACCGGGCGGCCACAGATCTGCTCTCGGTAGAAACGGAAAATATCCTGCATGTCCATCGTTGCGATATCCCGCAGGAATTCTTCAGCCGGATCATGGTCGAAACCTTCCATACGCGCACTCGCCACTTTCTCGGACAAGTTGCGGAAAGGCGGATAATCGTTATTGATTCGGTTCACCAACGTCTGCTTGACCGCCTCCACCCTTTCCGGCTTCAACGGCATTTCTCGGATCAGCGAATCCAGTACGCTCAGTGCATCCAGCGTCTTGTCGCTCTGAGTGGACAGCATCGCCGTAAAAGATCCGGCAGTCCCCTTATGTGCATGGTTCGGCAACTGGTAACGACCGCTTGTCCGGTATGCAAAAGAACGGAATTCCCTTATTTCTTGAAACATCAGCGACGACATATCACCTCCGAAGTAGACAGAGAACAGCCGGGAGGCATGGCGGGAAGTCTTGTCATCCACAGGATCACCTTTGATATAAGCGTAAACGATGCTCTGCGCCATATCCGGCATATCGACAAAAAAAACTGTCGGCTTGTCGTATTGCTTCAACTCGCGGTAATAGGGAGAATTGGAGGCAATGGTCGTCCGTTCCAATGGGAGATGCTGGCGAATCGTCCCGATCACTTTTTCTACAGGCAATGTGCCGCAGTAGTGAAGGTCGCACTGTACACTTCGTACCTTACCGTAGACCGCTAACAGATCTTTTCCTTTCAATTTCTTGATCTGAGAGAGTGAAAGTTTACGCAGGTAACGGGACTGATCACCGTACTTTACCTGTTCTAACAAAGCTGATGCCACATTGTCGCCCGACTTGAAAAAGGCTTTCTCCGAGACTTTAGCATCGTCCACAATCTGACGTAGCTTCTTGTCGTCAGCCTTTGCATGGCGGATAAAGTCACCCACAAGTTCCATCGTTTCGTCAATATGGTTATCGAAACCAGTCACCTTCATGACAAAAGCATCGGGTGTTACATCGAATGCAAGCGTGCTTCCGATCGATTGCAAACGGCTGCGGAACTGCTCGAAAGATAAAGACTCGGTCCCTAATAATTGCAGATAGTTGGTGAGCTGCATCAATTCCGGCTGTTCCAAGGCACCGATCCCGTAGGAGATGTTCAAAGTAAAAATATCGTTCAGCGGATTAGGTGTCGTGTACAACGTCACCAAAGGAGTCAACTTTGACGTCTTCACATCCTTTTCGAAATCGATGATACGAGGTGCGACTTGTTGCTCCGGTATCTTCTCCAACTGTTTGGCATAAGAAGACGAAGCGTCTGCATTCCGGGGAACAACCGGAGAGAAAGCTGGTTTCGGCAAATTGTCTTTTGGATATTTCCCTGTGCTCTTGGTTACGCACAAATAGTTATTGCTGAAATATTTTTGGGCGACCCGCACGACATCCTCTTTCGTGATGGATTCGATCCGTGCTACTTCGTTCAGATAATCGTTCCAACTCTTTCCTTGAGAAAACAGATTCATCATGACTGTCGCACGTGAGTCGATATTTTCCAATGAGGAAGCATACTGCCGTTTCTGTTCCAGTTTCAGGCTGTTGAACATTTCATCACTGAAGTCTCCGTTCTTCACTCGGTTGATCTCGTCCCAGACCATCTTCTCTGCCGAACTGTACGACTGGATTAACAATTTCGGCATAATAGCGACCGCCAAGATTCCCGCTTCATTCATGCTCTCGTTGATGGCAAGAGCTCCCATCAACTTATGTTCCACCATCAGTTTGTCCAGATAGCCCGTACCGTTGGCGTTATTCAACAAGTTGACCGCAATATTCAAGGCTACCTGGTCCTCGTGGTTAGCCGAAACACCCCGGAAACCAAGCCCCATCGCCTTAATAAAGGGAATCGGGAACTTTACCTTCATTGTCTCCCGTCCGTTGAACGGCGGGAGCATCACTTTCTCCTGTTTCGGCGCATTGCCCGAACGGATTCGTGAAAAGGCCTTTTCCAATATAGGCATAACCTGCTGTGCATCGAAATCACCACTAAGGATTAGTGCCATATTGGATGCCACGTAATAGTCTTCGAAGAACTTGTGCATTTCCGTCAGCCGCGGGTTCTTGAGGTTTTTCGTGCTGCCGATAATTGGGTAAGCATACGGGTGTGGACCGAAATAGCGTGCCATCAACGTGTCCATCACCTGGCCACCGATGAAATCACCATACATGTTCTTCTCCTCATAAACCGTTTCCAGTTCGCTTTGGAAAAGACGGAATACGGGGTTAATCAGGCGTTCGCTGTTGATCTCCGCCCATTGAACCATATATTGCGGAGAAAACGTATTGAAATAGATTGTAGCATCATATGAGGTCGCCGCATTCAGACCGGAACCGCCGAACCGGTTGATGAGCCGGTTGAACTCATTAGGAATGACATATTCGGAAGAGCGGATGCTCAGTTCGTTGATCTCCTTTTGCAGACGAGCACGTGCCGCGGTATCCTCCGTCATGGCCAGTTCGTCATATTTCATGGCAATGGAATCCAGCAAGACTTTCTCCGACTCGTAATCAAGCGTTCCGATGCGGTCTGTTCCCTTAAACATCATATGCTCGAAATAGTGAGCGATACCTGTATCCGGACAATCTTTTGCTCCTGCTTTCACGACAACGGCGCCGAAAACTTTCGGTTGACTATGATCTTCGTTCAGCCAAACAGTCAGTCCGTTTTCCAGTCTATATTCTTTTACTTTGAGAGCGTTCAAGTCCTCTGCTTGCGATTGATAAGAACAACATGCGAATACCATCATCACTACTTTTAATTTCACGGTCATGCCACAGAATTGTAATATTACAGGCAAAGATAATGAATTAATCAGATATTTACGATTCGTGCGATAAACCAAACGAATATTTAATTGTTATTCAATAAAAAGCAAATACGATATGATAAATCTAGGCAGTTGGATGAACGGCATCCTGATCGGTTGGGGCGTAGACCCTAAAATTGCAAATACTTTCGACGAAATGATCATTGCAGCATTGCTAGTCATACTGGCGATCGGGTTGGATTACCTATGCCAAGCGATCTTTGTCGGCAGCATGAAAAAGCTAGCGCAGCATACACATTATCAATGGGATTCGTTGCTTCTCAAACGTAAAGTTGTCCACCACTTGGTCCACACAATACCGGGTATCTTGGTCTATGCCTTGTTGCCTCTGGCGTTTATACGGGGGAAAGGTTTGTTGCTTTTGTCTCAGAAAATATGTGCTGTGTATATCGTGTTCGCTTTGTTATTGGCGATAAATGGTTTTATTTTAGTGTTCCTCGATATGTATAACATGCGGCAGGTGAACAAGAACCGTCCGATTAAAGGATTCATGCAGGTGCTTCAGGTCTTACTGTTCTTTATCGGCGGGATCGTCATTATAGCCATCTTGATCGGGAAATCGCCAGCCAGCCTGTTTGCAGGATTGGGTGCTTCAGCAGCAATCCTGATGTTGGTATTCAAGGATACGATTTTAGGATTCGTGGCGGGCATACAGCTTTCCGCCAACGATATGCTTCGGCCGGGCGACTGGATCACGGTTCCTGGTTCAAACGCGAACGGTATCGTACAGGAAATTACGCTGAACACAGTCAAGATTCAGAATTTCGATAATACCATTTCCACCATCCCGCCTTATACGTTGGTAAGCGCTTCGTTCCAGAACTGGCGGGGCATGGTCGAATCGGGAGGCCGCCGTGTGATGAAGTCCATTTTTCTCGACCTCAATACCATCAAGTTCTGTACTCCGGACATGCTCAACACATTCCGCAAGGAAATCCCTTTGCTTGCCGACTACAAGCCGGACGAAGGCGTGACACCTACCAATTCGCAGATGTTCCGTGTCTATGTGGAGAAATACCTGACAAGCCTTCCGGTCGTCAACACCGATCTCGATTTAATCATCAGCCAGTTGCAATCGACTGAATATGGCGTACCTATCCAGATCTATTTCTTCTCCCGCAATAAAATATGGAAGGAATACGAACGTATCCAGTCGGACATCTTCGACCATTTCTTCGCAATGGTTCCCAAGTTCGAATTAAAGGTTTACCAATATTCGGAGTAAGGATAATGAAAAAACAGACTTTATTGCCAAATTTGTGAAAATACCCATTGGTCCAAACCGAAACACATGGGCTTGAAAATTGATTTTTCCACAGGGGTAATATTTTTATTTGGTAATCGGCTGTATCTCAAAAAATGACCTTTTTATCGCTTTTTATGGGGAATATTGTATTTTTATTAGTTAGTTTTGTATACAAATTCAAGGTTATCACAAGTATACTTAACTAATCATTTAAAGATATGCACGCAATACAAGAATGGATTAACAATCATTTGATCGAATGGGGGATTATCAGCAGTTCGGCAAATGAACTGGACAATACGATCGTCCTGCTGCTGATCATTGCCGTAACGGTCGGCATCGACTATGCTTGCCGCTATATTTTTCTGAATATGTTCAAACGGCTTGCGAAGAGAACCCGCAACCAATGGGACGACTTGATCGTTGAGCGCAAGATTATCAACAAGCTGATGCACATGATCCCTGCCATCCTGGTGTATGTGCTGTTGCCACTGGCTTTCCCGGTTGATGAGACGCCCAAGATATTGGGAATCCTGCAAATGATATGCAAGATCTACATCATTGCCGTTTCACTTCGTTTCATCAGTGCCTCCCTGAACGTCGTGCATGAAATATATAACCGGAAGGAATCACTCAAGAACAAGCCGCTGAAAGGTTTCATCCAACTATTGCAGGTAGCCGTTTTTTTTATTGGTTTTATACTGATCATCAGCATTCTGATCGGCAAATCACCAACGACGCTGTTCGCCGGACTGGGCGCTTCCGCCGCTATCCTGATGCTGGTGTTTAAGGATACGCTCTTAGGATTCGTAGCCGGCATACAGCTTTCCGCCAACGATATGCTGCGTCCGGGCGACTGGATCACGATGGAGAAATATGGGGCGAACGGGACGGTTATCGAAGTCACGCTGAACGCAGTCAAAGTCAAGAACTTCGACAATACGATCACGACGATTCCCCCTTATGCCTTAGTGAGCGATGCTTTCCAGAACTGGCGTGGGATGTCAGAATCTCCCGGACGGCGGATCAAGCGCTCCATCAATATCGATATGAACAGCGTGAGTTTCTGTACGCCTGAGATGTTGGCAAAATTCCGCAAAATCTCCTTGCTGACAGACTATATCGACGAGAAAGAAAAAGAACTGAACGCCTATAACGAGGCGCACCGGATCGATGATTCCATCCGCGTAAACGGCCGTCGGCAAACGAATATAGGTGTGTTTCGCGCCTACCTGGTCAATTATCTGAAAAGCCTCCCGGAGGTCAGTAAGGAACTGACTTGCATGGTCCGCCAGTTGCAACCGACAGAAACTGGTATTCCGATCGAACTTTATTTCTTCTCCTCCGTGAAAGACTGGGTTCCTTACGAAGGCATTCAATCCGACGTATTCGACCATGTGCTGGCCGTAATCCCGGAATTCGGACTCAGCGTCTTCCAGAATGTCTCTGGCAGTGATTTGAGGGGCCTGAAAATAGTGAGATAACAAAAAAGTGTTGCTTGCCATAGGGTAACGCTTTTTTTGTTCGTCTATAGGACATCAGTAAAAAATAATAGTCACACATGAAAAACACAATTCTTACTTTTTGCTGTATCCTGTTACAGCAATCGCTCTTTGCCGAAAACAAGGATTGGCTGATCGACGGAAGCCCGTATAAGACGGAGGTCAATCTTTCATCGGATAAGAAACAAATTGAATTGACAAACGGTCTTCTTCGTCGTTCCTTTTCACTAACACCCAACGGTGCGACAATCGCACTGGATAATCTGATGACGGGACAAAACGAATTGCGTGCCGTGCGACCGGAAGCCGTGCTTGTCATCAATGGAAAAGAGTATCCAGTCGGAGGTTTGGAAGGGCAGCCTGTCCATAATTTCCTGACAAAAGATTTCCTGTCCGGCATGCAACTGTGCGATTCGGCATTTGTCTTGGCTGGTTATACGGTTAGCGAAACAAAAGAACGCTTTCCTTGGAAACCGAACGAGGCCTGGATTAGCAATCGATATCCGTGGCCTGCGCCCGGCAAACGCATCACCTTCACTTATAGGGCTCCCCGAAAAATTGTAGACGAATGCAAAGGGTTAACCATCCGTATCGTTTATGAACTATATGATGGAGCTCCGATCCTGTCTAAATGGATCGAGATCGAAAACAACGGACAAAAGGCTGTTACACTGGATTCATTCAAATCAGAAGTTCTTGCGTTGGTTGAGACTGCCCCGAAAGTCCACTATGGTGAGCCCCATGAGGTGCGCATGATGGCACAAAAAACGGGATACTATACGGAAGATTACCGCAAAAGACCAGTACAGACGGATGCTCCGCGTGACTATATCGACCGTTTCACCCAATTGTTCGTCGTTACGGATTATGCGATGGGTGGAGATATGGAAGCAATGAAAGACAATCCCGCCGTCCGTTGGGTATTCGATCATCCGGAATACGAATTTACCGGTATCCGCTATTACGGCCAATATAAGCCGGCACGGTTGGAAGTAACACCTCTGTTAGGACCGGCTGAAGAGATTGCACCGGGAGAAAGTTTCACCTCCTGCCGTGCCTTCGAAATGCTCCGCGATGCGACAGACCAGGAAAGACGAGGACTTGCCGAGTGTCGATTCTGGCGCATGATGGCTCCCTGGACACAGGAGAATCCGATCTTTATGCACGTAAGAGAATCAAGTGACCAGGCAGTCAAACAGGCAATCGACCAATGTGCGGCTGTCGGCTTCGAAATGGTAATCATGACCTTCGGTAGCGGTTTCCAGATCGAAAACGATTCGGTATCTTATCTCCAACGCATGAAAGCTTTGAATAGCTATGCTGCTGACAAAGGCATTGCCATCGGGGGCTATTCGTTGTTAGCAAGCCGTGGTGCCAAACCGAAAGATGCGGCGATTAGCCATCACACGGGCTATCCGGCAAAGACACGCGAAGAAGGCAGTCGTTTCGGGCTTTCTCCTTGTATCGCTTCAGATTGGGGCAGTGATTATTTCAAGCGTCTGAAGAACTTCTTCCATACGACCGGTATGAATGTTTTCGAGAACGACGGTTCCTATCCCGGCGATCCCTGTTCCTCTACTGTCCACAGTGGGCACAAAGGATATCTGGATTCGCAGTGGAAACAGTGGAATAGGATCAGCTCGTTCTATCAGTGGTGCCGGGCAAAAGGTATCTATCTGAATGTCCCGGATTGGTATTTTCTGATGGGTTCCAACAAAACTCCGATGGGGTATGTTGAAACCAACTGGTCCCTGCCAAGGTCCTACCAAGAAATTATCGAACGGCAGAATATCTACGATGGTACCTGGCAGAAAACACCCAGCATGGGCTTTATGTTCGTTCCCCTCACCCAATATCACGGTGGTGGAGCGGCTGCCACTATTGAACCGTTGAACGAACACTTGTCTCATTATGAGACAAGGCTGCGTAACCTGTTCGGTGCCGGTGTGCAAGCCTGCTATCGTGGTCCCCGCCTCTATGACACGGAACAAACCCGGAAACTGGTGACCCAATGGGTTGCTTTCTACAAGCAGTACCGCCAAATATTGGATTCGGACATTATCCATTTGAGACGTCCGGACGGACAGGATTGGGATGGCATCATGCATGTCAACCCGCAATCGAAGCGGAAAGCCTTCATTTCCGTTTATAATCCGTTGGATATCGCGATAGAGAGAGAAATCGAAGTTCCTTTATATTATACAGGACTGACAAATAAGGCAATCGTAAAAGAACAGGACAAAAATGGGAAGGAGTACTCGCTCGCCCGCAATTATTCCATCTTGTTGAAGATACGGATTCCGGCAAAAGGCTATAATTGGTACATCATCGAATAACATAATTCAACAAACAGAATGAAACTTAAATTACTACTGCTTACTTTCATCCTAGTGTGTACAGGATGTAAAAATGACCCGCGGATACAAGCGGCCTACGACTTGATCGAACGTGTGACTCCCGGATACGGGGAACAATTCAAACTGGAATTAATGGAACCAATCGACGGAATGGATGCATACGAGATCACGTCCGACAACGGCAAAGTCGTACTGCGTGGAAATAACACGATCTCACTGGCGACGGCGTTCAACCAATATTTGAAATACACTTGTAATGCACATGTTTCCTGGTTCGGCAATCAACTGGACCTGCCAAAGCAATTGCCCATGCCCGCCCCCGTTAAAAACACGATCAACGGCAAATACCGTGTCTATATGAATTATTGTACGGTCAGTTACTCGGCTGCCTGGTGGGATTGGGAACGTTGGCAGCGAGAACTTGACTTTATGGCAATGAACTCGATTAATATGCCTTTGTCTGTTGTCGGGCTGGAAGCTGTTTGGTACAATACCCTACTCAAACATAAGTTTACAGATGAAGAGGCTCGCCAGTTTCTGGCCGGTCCAGGACATTTCGCATGGCAATGGATGCAGAACTTGCAAAGCTATGGAGGGCCACTCCCCAAATCCTGGATTGACAAGCATATCGTTTTGGGAAAACAGATTATCGACCGGGAGTTGGAATTGGGGATGCAACCCATTCAACAAGGATTCTCCGGCTATGTTCCACGTGAACTGAAAGAAAAATACCCGGATGCCAAGATACAGTTGCAGCCTTCCTGGTGCGGTTTTACCGGGGCTGCACAGTTGGACCCGACTGATTCTTTATTCACAGTGATCGGACGTGACTTCCTGGAAGAAGAAAAGAAACTCTACGGAGCGCACGGTGTTTATGCGGCCGATCCGTTTCACGAAAGCCAGCCGCCTGTCGATACACCGGAATATCTGCGTGCCGTTGGTAACGCTATCCATAAACTTTTCAACGATTTTGATCCGAATTCGATTTGGGCCATGCAAGCATGGAGTCTTCGCGAACCGATCGTGAAAGCTGTTCCGAAAGAGAATCTGCTGATCCTGGACTTGAACGGGGCCAAAAGCCAGCAGGAAAATGCTTGCTGGGGGTATCCGCTTGTTGCCGGAAATCTGCATAACTTCGGGGGACGTATCAACCTGCACGGAGATTTGCGTCTGCTTGCTTCCAACCAATATGTAAATGCGGTGAAAAAGAATCCGAATGTTTGTGGTTCCGGTCTCTTTATGGAGTCTATCGAGCAAAATCCGGTATATTATGATCTGGCTTTTGAAATGCCTCTCCATAAAGATGAAGTCAATATCGAAGAATGGCTCTGCCGTTACGCAGACCGTCGCTACGGAAAACCGTCCGAAAACGCGCATCAGGCTTGGTTGCATCTGTTAGAAGGGCCCTATCGCCCCGGAACAAACGGGACAGAACGCAGTTCCATCATCGCCGCCCGTCCAGCTGTGAACGTAAAAAAATCCAGCCCGAATGCCGGCCTGGGGATACCCTACTCTCCTCTGTCGGTAGTCCAGGCCGAAGGCTTGTTACTAAAAGATGCCGCCCGATTGGAAGACTCCGATCCTTATCGTTTTGATATTGTCGATATCCAGCGCCAGCTGATGTCTAACCTCGGACAGGTTATCCATAAACAGGCGGCAAAGGCGTTCCGTAAAAAAGACAAGGAAGCATTCTCCCTGCATAGCAACCGTTTTCTCGAAATGTTGCGCGATGCCGATGAACTGTTGCGTACGCGTCCGGAATTCAACTTTGACAAATGGTTGACGCAGGCTCGTAGCTGGGGGGATAATAGCGAAGAAAAAGATCTATTTGAAAAAGACGCAACCGCGCTTGTAACAGTGTGGGGGGCCGATGGCGATCCGCTTATCTTCGACTACTCATGGCGGGAATGGACAGGTTTGATAGACGGATATTATCTGAAACGCTGGGAAAAGTTCTACGCTATGCTTCAGGATCATCTCGATGCTGGGACAAATTACAGCGAAAAAGATTTACCGCAAACGCACGGCCGTGAGTCTTTCCGTGCCAATGATTTCTACAGCACTTTAGGAGACTGGGAACTTCAATTTGTTTCCACTCCGGATAAAGTCCGTACCCCTATCACACAAGGAGACGAGGTGGAAACCGCTACCCGCCTGTATAAAAAGTATGCTCGTCTTGCTACCGAGTATTATAAGGATGAAATCGAGGCAGATGAGATTCATGAAGGTAACATCTTTGAGAATTTGGGTGAATAACTCCTCAAAAAGATTATATTATGACAATAAGACAATTCCTTCTTGCTTGTTTCTGCTGTGTGACTCCCTGTCTGACGGCACAGACAAGCAAGATAAAACTATCGGAGATGAACCTCTCCTCCATCTATCAGTCCTACGGAACTCCACTACCCGGCAAAGCAGTCACAGGTGAACCTTTACGGGTAGCTGGTACGTTTTTTACGGATGGTATCGGTGTACAGGCAAACAGCAAAATAAAGATTTCACTTCAGGGAAAATCATCCCTTTTCACATGCAAGATCGGTATCAATGATCAGTCGGTTAATTACAAGGACAGCCATCTTGTCAAGATTCCCTTGACCGACGGGACGATGCTCTTTTACGACCAGACAAACGGCCGCAAACAATATGTCGGTACGGGAAAAGGAAACGGGGAAGTGGAAAAGGGAAGTGTAGTCTTCAAAATCACCGGAGACGGGAAAGAACTGTATAACAGCGGGATCATGCGTGGAGGCGAGACAGCCAGAGCAATCTCTCTTCCCGTCGAAGGAATCAAGATTCTGGAACTGGAAGCAGAAAGTGCAAATGATGGACTTAGCGGTGATCATGCTGATTGGTTGGAGGCCGTCATTACTTATTTCGAAATTCGACCGTCTCTGGTCGCTCCCGAATACCAAGGAGAGATTGCCTCCATGTCTAAAGAAGTGGAACGATCCCTGCAACAGAAAATCGGACAACTCGAAACAGTCTGCCTGCCCTTGCCGTCACCTAGTTACGATTGGCTGATCTGTAACCAGGAAGCCAAAGCAAAGGTTTATCAGGCAAACCAAGGAAAAGATATCGTATTGAGCAATGGACTAGTCAGTCGCGTATTCCGTATTTTTCCAAACCTGGCGACAGTCGATATCCAAAATCTGATGACCGGAGAGAATATGCTGCGTGCCGTGAGCAATGAAGGGATTTTGACGCTTGATGGCAAAAACTATTCGCTGGGTGGCTTGGACGGTCAACCCGAATTTGGTTACACCCAGTACAAATGGCTCGACCGGATGGAGCCTTTTGCCAATTCGTTCCGTGTCATCGATTTTCGGATTTCAGAAATCACCCCGCGTATTAACTGGAAAAGTAGACGATGGGCATTGGAAAAAAAACGGAACCCGTCCGGCAAACAGCTGACCTTTCTATTAGAAGGGCCGGACGAACTGAAAGGCGTAAAAGTCAAACTACATTACGCCCTTTATGACGGTCTGCCTTGTATTTCCAAATGGTTTGAGATTGAAAACCGGACAGGTGCGGATATCAATCTCGATTCTTTCGTCCTAGAACAGTTAGCTATGGCCGAGCCAGAGTCTCCGGTGGAAGCCAAGAGTCCGGAAATGTTCCGCAAACCCAATATCCATGTCGAAAGCGATTGGGGTTTTCTGGGTTTCATCGAAAAGATTGCCGACAAGACCGAGCACTGGAATCCCGATCCGCGCTACACTTCGCAGTGTAATTATCCACTGCTGACTCCTTGCCTGTTAGAGGTCAAACTGCCAATGGGACCGGACGAGCGAATCTGCAATGGCGGTTCTTTTTCCAGTTTCCATACTTGGCTGATGCCTTTCGATAGCGAAGACAGAGACCGAAAAGGGCTATTTGTCAAACGGATGTACCGGACGATTGCTCCCTGGACAACCGAAAACCCGATCTTCATGCATTGTACATCCAGTGATCCTAAGATCGTAAAGCAGGCAATAGATCAATGTGCTGATACCGGCTACGAAATGCTGATCATTAGCTTTGGCTCTGGCCTTAACATGGAAGACGAATCACCGGCCAACTATGCCAAGTTTAAGGAATTGCGCGACTATGCCGACTCCCGCGGTATCGAGTTGGGGGGATATTCGCTGCTATCGAGTCGTTGGATCAGCGATGATGTGGATGTGATAAATCCCGAAACAGGTAAGAGAGGCGGAATGATTTTCGGCAGTTCTCCCTGTCTTTGCAGTGATTGGGGCTATGACTATTTCCGAAAGATCAAACAGTTTTTCGAAAAGACAGGTATGACCGTGTTTGAAAACGACGGTTCCTATCCGGGGAATGTTTGTGCTTCAACCGTTCACGCTCACCACGAAGGGCTGAAAGATTCCCAATGGAAACAACGTAAACAAATTGAGAACCTATACCAATGGATGTGTGAAAATGGTATCTATATGAATATCCCGGATTATGGCTATCTGCTGAACGGAGGCAATAAAGTCGGAATCGGTTATCGTGAAGTCAACTGGTCTTTACCGCGTGAACGGCAGTTGGTTCTGGGCAGACAAGTCATGTATGACGGTCTTTGGGAACGGCTTCCGAGTATGTGTTGGACTTTTGTGCCTCTCACCCAGTATCATGGCGGTGGAGCAGCCGCTACATTGGAACCGCTCAGCGAACATCTTGCCGACTATCGGGCACACATGATGCAAAACTATGGAACCGGTGTACAGGCTTGTTACCGGGGACATCGGCTTTATGATACCGAGGAGACAAAACAGACGGTAAAAGAAATCATCGGCTGGTATAAACGATATCGTTATATTCTAAACAGCGAAGTGATCCACTTACGCCGTCCTGACGGTAAAGATTGGGACGGAATCATGCATGTCGCTCCCGGTAAAAAAGAGAAAGGTTTTGTCATGGTCTATAACCCTACCGACGAGCCGATGGAGCGTACCGTCAAACTACCTCTCTACTATACAGGATTGACCACGGAGGCGGTTGTAAAAGAGCAAGGCAAAGAAGGGGTTCTCCATACTTTGTCGCGCGATTATACGATTCTATTGAGAATAAGGATTCCGGCAAAAGGTTATAATTGGTATATAATAGAATAAAAAACAAACAAATATGAAGAAAACATTCCTAACAGTCGTTGTATTGCTCCTTGCCTGGAGTAATGTTGACTTGAAAGCTCAGGAGACAATCACGAATGCTTTCGACGACTTGAAGCGTACCGGAACTGTTAATGAACAGGACTCCGAAATGCGACAGGCTACCTCGGATACGGCTCTACAAAAATTGCTGACACAGAAACCGGCAGCAGGCTATTTTTGTTTTGTTGAAGATCGGATGCATGATATCCGTCTTGATCAAATCATTCCGGCCCGTTGGACGGAACGCGTTTTCGACACTTGGCTACAATTGAAAGGAGACTGTCAACCTGGTGAATTCTATACGTGGCAAATCGGTGTTTTCACACCTTTCAAGGAGTTGAAAGGTGTCTCCGTTTCATTCTCCGACTTGGTAAATGCCGATGGAAATAAAATAAAATCCACCTCATTCCAATGTTTCAACCAGGAAGGCACCGATACCGACGGACAAACATTCCGGAAAACCGTCTGTATCCCTAAAGGATATGTACAGGCTCTCTGGATCGGAATGGACATCCCTGCATCAGCCAAAGGGATATATAAAGGAAAAGCTTTTGTGAAGGAAGGAAGCTCCCAACCTGTCGAAATAGCAATTGAGCTAAACGTGTCCGGCTCACCGATCGCCAATCATGGCGATAACGAAGGTTGGCGGAAAACCCGTCTGCGCTGGCTCAACTCCACACTGGGAAATGCCGATGAACCGACTGCACCTTATACACCTGTAACTATCCGGAAGAAAACTCTTTCCTGGTTGGGCGGCGAAATTGAACTTTCTTCGAGCGGGCTACCTTGCAGGATAACCACTTGTTATGATGCCAATAACAGACTCAGTGATTCTATCTCAAATGCCGTACTGGCAAAGGAAATGGCATTTATTATCGAAACTTTCAATGGACAGGAAGCCTTGAAGCCAGGAAGTCTCCGTATCACCAACCGTAATAACGCTTCCATTAGTTGGGAAACGATACTAAAGAGCCAAAACTTCAATGTAGTATGTCAGGGAACTTTCGGGTTCGACGGTATTAGTAATATCCGTCTTCAAGTCAAACCGAAACAAGATATCGAAATCAAAGATATACGTTTGGAAGTCCCTTACACGACTTATGCATCCAAATATATGATGGGATTGGGGCACAAAGGCGGATTTCGTCCAGACACGCTGATATCATGGAAATGGGACACCGATAAACAACAGGACAAAATCTGGATGGGAAATGTCAACGCCGGCCTTAACCTTCATTTCATGGATGAGAATTTTGTGCGTCCGTTAGTCAATATCTATTACGCACTTGGTAAACTGAACCTGCCTGTTTCCTGGGGAAACAACAACAAAGGTGGTATCCGCATCCAGCCGGAAGAAGATGGTGAAACACGAATGATCGTTTACAGTGGCGAACGCTGTTCACGCAAAAACGAAATCCTGCACTACAATTTCGATATGCAAATCACCCCTGTTAAACCGATTGACTTGAAATTGCAGGCAACAGAACGTTTCTACCACTCGAACAGCGACGTAAGTGCTGGTTATATTCCGGCAGCTTTGAAAGCCGGAGCAAACTTGATCAATGTCCATCATAAGAAAGATATTTATCCTTTTATCAACTATCCGTATTATGACGAATCAGTCGCCGATCTGAAACGTTTCATCTCTGAAGCTCATAGTAAGAATCTCGGTGTCCGTTTATATTACACGACACGGGAACTGACCGTGAAAATCCCCGAACTATGGGCTTTGCGTAGTTTGGGCGGAGAAGTGATCCATGACGGTCCCGGAAAGGATACGCGTACATTAATTCATCGTAACGGACCGAACGAGTGGTTGAACAAGAACCTTGCCACGCATTTTATCCCTGCTTGGTATAACGCTTTCGAAGAGGGAAAATATGCAGGCGATATGGACATCTCCGTTATAACAACTCCCGATTCCCGTTGGAACAACTATTATCTGGCCGGACTGGATTGGATGGTGAAAAACTTGGAAGTCGACGGCATTTATATTGACGATAGCGCTCTTGACCGTAAAACGCTGCAACGTGCTCGACGCATCCTCGATGCAGACGGCAAGCGACGCCTGATCGACATTCACTCTTGGAACCACATGAACCAGTGGGCTGGTTATGCCAACTCCCTGCATCTTTATACAGAGCTTCTCCCTTACATCGATCGCACTTGGATTGGCGAAGGTTTCAAAGCTGACAACTCGGTAGACTTCTGGTTGGTGGAAATGTCTGGTATTCCGTTTGGCTTGTTAAGCGAGACACTGGACGCACGCAATCCTTTTCGGGGTATGGTATTTGGAATGCTTCCCCGTTTACCCTGGAGCGGTAATCCTGTCCCACTCTGGCAATTGTGGGATTCGTTCGGAATGGATAAAGCAACCATGCATGGCTATTGGGATGAAAACAACCCTGTTAAAACGGACAATGCAAATCTCCTTGCAACCGTTTATACGAATGAAAATAAAGCTCTTCTCGTGATAGCCAATTGGACGGATCTACCACAAAAGGCAAAAATATCCATCGATGAGAAAGCATTAGGTTTCCACCCAGCTACGATTTCATTGCCGGAAATAAGGGACATACAATGGGGTAGCCGGCTGAACAACTTGGAACAATGCGAAATTATGGGGAGAAGTGGTATGATCATCCTGCTTGAAAAATGAATATTCCCTGTTATAAGGTAAGGTATGGAAACAGGACATTCAGCTTACGTTTCAAGTATAAATATTGCAACTATGACAAAATACGCAACAAATCACTCGATTATTTTATGCAAAAACGGCTGTAAAATCGGTAAAACCGGGTGGTTTTCATTGCTCGGCAAGGCACTTTAGTTGCCGGACATCCCCATGTTGCCCCCTCTTACACCCGGATGTACCGACTCTCTACACCCGGATGTTAAGGAAGGCAACATGGGGGTGTTTACGGAATTATGTGCTTGTTTCTGCTAAAAAAAGAGAGGACTTTTGTGAAATGAAGAACCGTATTTCTCCAATTTAACACCTATTATATTTATTTTTACATTTGTTTATTCGATTATTTCATATGCTTTTTCAAAAGCAAAAGAAAACAATGTGCTGTTTTTCAATAATATGATAAAAACGTCCTGTTTCAAGAGTGATAGAGGCAGTGATACAGGATGTTTTCCTCTATCACTCCTCTAACTCTTGAATATTAATAGCTACAACCTTCGTAGTGATAGAGTGATAGAAGATTTGTAGAAAACTCCGTATGAAGATCGCAACCTTGGAAAATTTTGATGCGGTTGCCCTGTCTTCGTTTCCTTATGGTAAATCTGTATGTTTAAATTTTAGAAGGATTCCGTGTGAAGTAATTTCGGTAAAGTGAACGTATCGTAAGGATATACCTGATTGTGCTGGCAGTCTTTACGGTTACCTGGTTCTTCGGCATCATCTACTAAATCTAGTCTACGCAACTAATCGGCATTATTTAAAGTAAACATATTAAGAAACACAAAAAAAGCCCGTATCCAACTTCACAGTTACATACGGACCAAACAAATAACAAACTCTACTTATATGAAAAAACAAATACTACTAACTTAATCGTCTTAGGAATTTCTTTGGATATAATTCCTAATTCATTTTATCATATAACAGCACATAATTCAGTTTGGTTCAGAAATAATGAAAAAAACTATCTTCCGATCAGCTTAGCCATACATTATAATCCTGTATTACAGAAATATATCATTTCTGTAATAAGTAATATCATTTTTTAAACATGATCGTTTTTTCTTTCTTGTACTTTTAAAATCAAAATTCAACCTAAAAAGATATTACCATGAAGGAATTGAAAATGTTTATTGATGGCAGATTCATAGAACATGAATCTGGAAAATGGATTAAGGTATTAAATCCTTCTACTGAAGAAGTTATATCATTAATGCCGGACGGTACGGTCGAAGATGCTAAAAGAGCGATCGATGCAGCAGAAAAAGCTCAGGGTCAATGGGAAAGGACACCTTCTATAGAAAGGGCCGCTTATCTGACCAAAATTGCAGCCGGTATCCGCAAAAGAGAAAAGGAACTGACTGATATAATTGTTCGTGAAGGTGGAAAGACGCAAGGCCTGGCTAATGTGGAAGTTCTTTTTACGGCAGATTATATCGATTATATGGCTGGATGGGCCCGCCGGTATGAAGGTGAAATCATCCCCAGCGACCGTCCGCGTGAAAGCATATTCCTGTTCAAGAAAGCAATTGGTGTAACAACCGGTATTCTTCCCTGGAACTTCCCCTTCTTCCTGGTTGCACGCAAAGCAGCCCCGGCTTTGATTACCGGTAATACGATCGTGGTAAAACCGAGTCAGCTGACACCTGAAAATGCATACGTTTTTGCACAAATTGTAGAAGAAGTCGGTTTGCCAGCCGGAGTTTTCAACTTAGTGAACGGACGTGGTTCGGTGATAGGTCATGAGTTGGCAGCAAATCCGAAAGTTGGCATGGTCAGCCTTACGGGAAGTGTAAGTGCCGGACAACAGACAATGGCAGCAGCAGCTCCTAATATAACAAAAGTATCTTTGGAATTAGGAGGAAAAGCTCCTGCAATCGTGATGGAAGACGCAGATATAGACTTGGCGGTGAAGTCGATCATCGCTTCACGCGTTATCAATACCGGACAGGTATGTAATTGTGCGGAGCGGGTTTATGTAGATAAAAAGATCAAAGATATCTTTATGGAAAAGCTTGTGGCCGGTATGAAGCAGGTGAAAGTCGGCAATCCGAACGAGATCGCAGACTTGGATATGGGGCCACTGATCGAAGCAAATGCTTTGGCTGCCATGGAGCAAAAAGTTGAAAAGGCGGTTCGGCAGGGAGCCAAACTTCTATGTGGCGGTCATCGGATCGGAACAAAAGGGTATTTCTTCGAACCTACAGTGCTGGATTGCGCCACACAAGAAATGGATATCATACGGGAAGAGACCTTCGGCCCTATCCTGCCCATTGTCGAATATACGGATATCGATGATGCGATTGCATGGGCAAATGACTGTGAGCACGGACTGACATCTTCCGTCTATACCCAAAATCTGGACTATGCATTCAAGATCATGCGCTCGCTGAAATTTGGCGAAACATATATCAATCGTGAGAACTTTGAAGCTATGCAAGGTTTCCATGCCGGATGGCGTAAGTCTGGAATCGGTGGTGCAGATGGAAAACACGGTCTTGAAGAATATTTACAGACGCATGTCGTTTATATAGAGACCAAAGAATAGAAGATCGCCTTTATTATATGGCCGTGCCATCGTTGAGACACAATTGTGCCAATGCGATGGCACTGTTGTGTCACAGCATTGGCACAACAGACGAGTCGCTTATACTTGCTCCAACAGGTAGTATTCGGAAAGAATATCCCGCACTTTCTCTGGTGTCAGACGTCCATAAACTTTTCCGGCAATCGTGACGACCGGAGCCAGTCCGCAAGCCCCCACACAACGTAGACAATCCAATGAAAACAGGCCGTCGGATGTAGTCTCTCCAACTTTGATCTCCAACTGGCGCTGGAACTCTTCCAAGACTTTCTCGGCTCCACGTACATAACAGGCCGTTCCCAGACAGACGGAAATAGGATATTTCCCCTTCGGAGTCATGGTAAAGAACGAATAGAACGTCACAACTCCATATACTTTGGAAACCGGAATATGCAACCGGCCGGCGATGATCTCTTGCACTTCGCGAGGCAGATAACCGAATATGCCTTGGGCGGCATGCAATATGTTGATCAGCTCTCCCGGATCGTTATTATGTTCATCACAGACAGCCAACAATTCATCGATCTTCATCTGAATCAAATGTATCTTCATCTTATCCATCGTTTATCCCTCCTGATTTTCTTGCGTAAACATGTTAATGGCTTCCTTGCGGTCGAAGTAGTGCGTATGCAACAGCTTGTGGGCACGCGGTCCGCACGGTTCTCCCAGATAGTCAGCATAAAGAGCTTGAATATAAGGATTCTCATGGCTCTTGCGAAGTGTCTTGCTGCGATCCTCCTGATAGAGAGCCGCCGCACGTTTGCGCAGCACCTCCATCCTGCCCCTGTGGAACGGTTGGCCGCCACCACCGATACAACCGCCCGGACATGCCATAACTTCGATGGCATGATAGGGCGACATGCCGTTTTTGACTTCTTCAACCAATCTACGGGCATTGCCCAAACCATGTGCAATTCCTATTTTTATCGGTGTCCCATCGAAGTCTATTGTTGCACTGCGAATGCCTTCCAGCCCGCGGAGTTCTTCAAAATCAATTTTAGGAAGAGTTTTTTTCGTATATAGCTCGTACGCCGTACGGCAAGCAGCTTCTATCACGCCACCGGTTGTTCCGAAGATAACTCCGGCTCCTGTCGATTCGCCTAACGGACGATCGAAATCGCTATCTGGCAGTTCCGCGAAGTTTATGTTTGCATAGCGGATCAGGCGGGCCAATTCGCGCGTATAGATCGAAATATCGACATCCGGATTGCCATCGACCGCAAATTCCGGACGACTGGCTTCATATTTCTTTGCCAGGCAGGGCATGATCGACACGACAACGATCCGCTTTCGGTCTACTCCCAATTTTTCGGCAAAATAACTTTTGGCAATTGCACCGAACATCTGCTGTGGGCTCTTAGCTGTCGACAGGTTGTCTAATAATTCCGGGAAATGCTGTTCGACGAAACTGACCCACCCCGGACAGCAACTCGTCATCAACGGCATTTTTACTTTCTGATCGCCTTTCAAGTATTTCCCGATCCGCTGCAACAGTTCTGTCCCTTCTTCCATAATAGTCAGGTCGGCGGCAAAATCCGTATCGAAAACATAATCGAAGCCCAACCTGCGGAGGGCGGAAACCATTTTACCCGTTACCAATGTCCCCGGTTCATATCCGAAATCGCGTCCCAAAGCCGTACGGACAGCCGGAGCTGTCTGGGCTATCACGATTTTGCCCGGATCGGCCAGCGCATCCAACACCGGCTGTTGTGTATTCCGTCCGCTCAACGCGTTTACCGGGCAGACCGATACGCACTGGCCGCAATAGGAACACGTACTACCGGCAATATCCCGTTCGAAAGCCGTAGAGACGGCTGCATTAAAGCCTCGATTGACAGCAGTCAAAGCCCCAACGGTCTGGATATTATTACACATGGTCTCACAACGGCGGCACATGATGCACTTGTTCATGTTGCGCACGATAGACGGTGAACGGTCTATCTGGAATATGGACATCTCGCCTTTATAGCGAATCTCACGTATCCCCAGGTCGTGAGCAATTGCTTGTAGTTCACAATGTCCATTGCTACTGCAAGTCAGACATTCTGCCGGATGGTTGGACAGGATCAGTTCCATTACGGTTTTCCGGGCATTCATCACGCGTGGGCTGTGTGTTTGCACAACCATCCCTTCCATGCACTCCGTTTTACAGGAAGGAGCCAAATTACGGCGACCTTCTATTTCAACTACGCAGATACGGCAAGCACCCGGATTATTTTCATAGTGCAAATCTTCCAACTTCATATAGCAAAGAGTCGGAATGCGGATACCCATTCCTTTTGCAGCATCCAGGATCGTGGTTCCTTTGGGGACTTCCACTAGTTTTCTATCTATAATAAGCTTTACTGTTTCCATACATTTAATTGTCATTGTCCATTCTTCACTACTTTAGTGCACATAAATAGCACCGAACTTACATCTCTCTATACATGAACCGCACCGGATACAAGTCTGCGGATCAATCACATGCGGAACTTTCTTGTCTCCCGTGATCGCATTCACCGGACACATCCGGGCACAAAGCGTACATCCCTTGCATTTCTCTGGATTGATAAAATATTGCGTCAGTTCGCGACATTGATGAGACGGACAACGTTTTTCCTTCACGTGGGCCAGATATTCATCATAGAAGTTATCCATCGTAGACAAAACTGGATTGGGCGATGTCTGTCCCAAACCGCACAAGGCAGTGTCTTTGATCACACCAGCCAAGTTACGAAGCCGTTCCAGATCCTCGATCGTTCCGTTGCCGGACGTAATCTTTTGCAACATCTCGTGCAACCGTTTGTTGCCAATCCGGCAAGGAGCACATTTGCCACATGACTCCTCGACCGTGAAATCCAGATAGAATTTGGCCATAGCGACCATACAATCGTCTTCGTCCATCACAATCATCCCCCCCGACCCCATCATCGAACCGGCAGCCAAAAGATTGTCATAGTCGATCGGCAAATCCAGATGCTTCTCAGTCAGGCAACCACCTGAAGGACCTCCTGTCTGCACAGCCTTAAATTTCTTTCCATCTTTGATGCCTCCTCCTATACCGAAGATCACTTCGCGTAACGTCGTCCCCATCGGAACCTCTATCAGCCCGACGTTGTTTACTTTTCCCGCAAGGGCAAAGACTTTCGTCCCCTTACTTTTCTCCGTACCTATATTACTGAACCATTCAGCTCCCTTCAACAGGATAACCGGCACGTTGGCATATGTTTCCACATTATTCACATTGGTCGGGCAACCTTTGTAACCTTGTTCGCTTGGGAAAGGCGGTTTAACAGTCGCTTCTCCGCGAAGCCCCTCCATACTATGAATCAACGCCGTTTCTTCACCACAAACGAATGCTCCTGCCCCATAGCGTATCTCGATATCGAAAGAGAAATCCGTCCCGAAGATGTTTTCACCCAGTAGACCATATTCTTTGGCTTGCCGGATTGCAATCTTCAACCTCTCCACGGCTAATGGATATTCAGCCCGGATATAAACTAGCCCTTTGGTGGCTCCCGTACAATATCCGTTGATCGCCATCGCTTCAACGATGGAATGCGGGTCACCTTCCAGGATGGAACGGTCCATGAATGCTCCCGGATCACCTTCGTCTGCATTACAGACGACATATTTCTGGAGAGCTTTCACCTTACGGGTTATCTGCCATTTCAGGCCGGTAGGGAAACCGCCTCCTCCCCTACCGCGTAAGCCACTATCCATGATCTCTTTGATCACCGATTCGGGCGTCATCTCGGTCAAGGCTTTACCCAAAGCTACATAACCATCTCGGGCGATATATTCGTCTATATTTTCGGGATTGATAAAACCACAATTCCTGAGAGCAATGCGGAGTTGCTTCTTGTAAAAATTGATATGCTTGGAATCCGGTACTTGCTCGTTAGTTTCGGGATTGACATATAGAAGCCGTTCTACCTTACGTCCCTTCACTAAATGCTCCCGGACAATGTCTTCGGCATCCGTCGGTTTTACCTGAACATAGAACGTATTGTCCGGAACCATTTTAACTATCGGCCCTTTTTCACAAAAACCGAAGCAACCGGTACGGATCACTTGGACAATATCCTGCAACTTATGTCGTTCGACGGCCTCTTTCAGATTTTGAAGTATAAGTTCACTCTGTGATGCACGACAGCCAGTACCGCCACACACCAGTATATAACTATTGTACTGTGCCATTATGTAAGTATTAAGTGTTTAAGGAAGTTTTGTTATTCCGGTTTAACAACCGTGTAAGTGACCGGGATAATATCGTCCAGCAGTTCCCCATTCCGGATATACCGGTCAATGATTTCATCCACCTTCGCTTTCTTCACATGTCCGAAAACAAGAGGTTCTTTACCTGGCAGGGTAACCTCGACAGTCGGTTCGGCATAGCAATACCCCATGCATCCAGTTTGTGTCACCAATGCATCTACTTTTTCACGATCCAGTGCTTCAATGAAATAATTCATGATCTCTTTGGCTCCGGCAGCGATCCCGCAAGTTGCCATAGATATCCGGATCTGTACCATTTGTTCAGGATGATTACTTTTTTCTCTAATATCCAAGGTCGAGCGCAAAGTTTCACGCATCTTCCGAAGATCATCCAATGTTTTCACTTTATTCATGGTCTACACTATTTTAAGGTATAATTCGCTCAAATAAGGTATATCTGCAAACATACATATTTTTCCGGAATAAAGCCTACCTTTTCTCTTTAATCCCAAGGCTATTGTGCAAAAATTGTTAGGGGATTAATAAAGCATAGCTTTAGGGTATCTAATGCTATGGGTTATGGAGCCTAAAGCTATGGGTTTTGAAATAAAAGTGAAAACAATATGCGCCCTGCTTATTTATCCTCGACAGCACGAGTCTGCAATACTTTGGAATTAGGTGGAACGCTATGGGTAAGCCAGATGTTACCACCAATCACGGAGCCGTGACCAATAGTGATCCTCCCTAAAATGGAGGCATTGGAATAGATTGTAACATAATCTTCGATAATCGGATGGCGCGGTACGTCCAGAGGCAATCCTTCTTCGTCCAAGGTAAAGCTTTTTGCACCCAATGTCACACCTTGATAAAGGCGGACATGATTACCGATTATAGCCGTCTGCCCGATCACAACACCCGTACCATGATCGATACTGAAATATTCTCCGATTTGCGCTCCCGGATGAATGTCTATTCCTGTATCCGAATGGGCCATTTCTGTTATAATACGTGGAATCACAGGCACACCGAGCTTCAGTAACTCATGTGCTACGCGCTGATAAAGAATGGCATGAATTGCCGGATAACAGAAAATAATCTCACTGGGGCTTTTGGCTGCCGGATCACCATCCAAGATAGCTTTCACGTCTGTCGATAGCAGATACTTGATATGTGGAACATTATTGATAAAAGCAATGGCTATTTCAGAAGCACGATCTTTGGAATCACAACAACGTTCGACTTCAAAGCACAGGCCATTATAGATTTGTTCCTGCAACAGGTCGTAGGCCTGCTCCAGATATACACCCGTATAATATTGTATGGAATCCGTCTGTGCCTCCTGTTCCGTTCCGAAGAAACCGGGAAAAATAACCTTACGGAGCAAGGTCATGATCTCCCTGAGTGCCGTCACCGATGGTGAAGGTTTCTGGTGTAGCGGAATGTATTGATACTCCGCTAAACCTGTAGTCGACAAAAGTTCTACGTTTTTTTGAATCTCTTCTAATATATTTGTTCTGCTCATGATTAATTATCCCATATTGGATTATACATGATAAATTTGTTGGCATAATATAGATCCTGTCCTAAAATATAGATTATACCATTTAACATAAACATATGGTAATTGTTCATGCGATAACCCAATAAAGAACGAGCTGTCCATTCACCACTTGACAGATTATATTCCCATATCTTCCCGTTATTATCAATCATAAAAAAGCTGTTTCTCTGTTCATCATAAACGCCAGATGAGACACTTCCTATTTTATCAGGAATAGATATCGGATTCCATATCTTCAAACTATCGGAAGATTCCCAAAAACCACTTCTTATGCCATTTCCGCCTTCTCCCAATCCGGCATAAACCTTATTTCCTACAACCTGAACAATACCACCGCGCTGATGGGCTGGGAATTCAGCGATTACGTCCCAACTTCCATATCCATCCTGTGAAGACAGGTCATAGCGTAATATCTCATTCATATTATTGCTTCCATCCGATCCCCCCAACACATACAAAGAGTCCCGATAGACAAAACTGACGGCACCGAAACGACCTCCCGGTAGTGAATATTGAGTAGGTTCCGACCAATTGTTGTCCAAATTGTATATCTGGCAATTAGCCCCTATCGTCTGTTTGTCTATACCACCAAGGAGATAGGCTTGATTCTTATAAACAGCAGCACTCATTTGAGAGTAGGCATTTAGACATTCAGCCATAGGAATCCATTCATCAGCCTGCACATTATATCCAAACATTTCTTTACTCCGTTCGCCACCTAAGTCTCCTCCTACAACATAGATACGAGAACCTGAGTTTTGATCATTAAGGATAAATCCGGCAGAAAATTGCCTATTAGCTCCCGAATAAATACTTTTATTCTCAAAAATATCAGGAGTAGTAAAAGATTTAATTTCTCCATAACCGATCAAACCGCTTTTGTTGGCAGCATAGGTTCTTGCATAATAAACTGTTGAACCCTTTAACGAAGACAATGCATACATAAAGAGTGTATCTTCTACAGCAACATGATTATCCTTGATACTCGGCTCCTTATTGCTTGAAGACCAACAAATTCCCCACTCTGTAGCAGCACTGTTTCCGCCATTCTGCAACTCCCCGCCAATGTGAACTGTTCCATCACTTTTGATCGAATCAAGGGTGATGGGGAATGTTATAATATTCGGCTTCTCGCTTTTTGTCGAAATCGTAATTTCTTCTTCACTATATACCGTACCGAAGTCATTTATGGCATAGGCCCTTGCATAATATTTTTTGGCCGATTCCAAGCCCCGGATCCTTCCTGTAAATTTGCCATTATCCGCAAGATTCGTACAAGTGATTGTATCGGCTTCTATCGTTGGCTCTTCTTCTACACTCCAGCAGAAACCATAGGCACTGACAGGTGCATCTCCCTCATTGATCAAGAAAGCAGACAGATCGGCTGTGGTGAAAGTCGTACTATCTTTTATCAGACTCAACTTACCGACAAAAGGTTTGCCATCTGTAGTCCTAAAAGAGTCCACATTAAAAGCAAACTCGCCAAACTGATTTTTGGCAAAAGCACGGACATAATACCAAGTTTCCGGCTCTAGATTCGTAATCTGGCAGGAGAAAGTATCGACAGTTGCCAAGTCACTCCCTTCGTATGTGATAACGGAATCTTGATCCGAGGGTTCGATATCTCCGGTTTGTTTCTTTTTCTTATAGTAGAAACCTAATTTCTCAATGCCGACTCCCCGATTCTTAACTTTCCCTTTTACCCAAGTGGAAGTTGCTTTTACTGTGGCACTATCCACATCCAAAGTCGCAACTTCTCCAATACCATTTATTGTCGTATACGCTCCTTCTGTTTTTGAAAATGCAGTATCTATATCATTAATAGCATAAGCATATACATAATATTTTGTACTATCTTCCAAATTGGATATGGTAGCTGTAAAATTGTGGTTTTCTATTTTATCAGCTTTTGTATATCGCTTGTTACGCATGTTCTCAAGCGGCTCCGTTCCTGTTTGGGTACTCCAACAAACCCCACATTCTTTTACTGGCAAACCGTTCTCTTTCATTATTTGAGCCTTTAAAGTGATCGAAGAAGCATATGCTTCACCTTCCATTGAAGTCTCGGAAACCTCCGGAGCCTTTGCTTTCTGCAAACGCGTATCCATATCCGGATCTTCCACACATCCGGAAAGCATCCATAAAAGTGAAACAGCTGATAAAAAGATTGAGTATATGTATTTCATAAATAATTCTTATTAGAAAAACAGACCGACACCGGCATTCAAATCAACATATTTAAAATTCAACGTATTACACCCTGCACTTACAAACACAGGACCGAACTTAACCATTACATCCAGATCGGCAGCTAACCCGCTATAAGAATAATCCAAATTCTTCGCCCAATAGGATTTTTCTATTCTATAATCCGAATTATCGATTGTGATATATTCGCATAATAATTCCCGACTGCCATATCCTAAACCTACGGACGTATATAACCAGGATGTACATTTTACAACCAAACCAGCTGTACCGGCATAGTTATTCACCTTTTTCTTATTCGTGAAATAAAACGGATTATCGGGAGTAGGGCCGACAAACTCATCTGTTCCCCGGCATTCCCCGTCGTACTCCTTAAAACCTAGATTGGTCTTAAAACGCAGGAACCAACCCAAACGAGATTTCACCCCTCCCACTGTCAAGCCATAAGGTGCTTCTATGGAGTAGGCATAACCAATAAAGAACTTCATCGGTTCTTTGGGGGTATCTGGCTTTATTGGGTTGGCAGAAGGATAGAAAACGGACTCTACCGGTTTGCGAAGTGTTTCCAGACGATCTTGCCAGGATTGGGCCAAAGTTTCGTTTTTGGAAGTTCCTATCCCCTCGGTATAATAGATTATCAGCTGCGAAATGGCTGTTGTATCCTCATTATTGGCCATCAGTTCCAGACAAGCCCGACACTTGTTCATCAGACTGTGCATTGATGGACGCATCCTCTGGTTGGCTAACCAAATCGATGTGAGCTGCTCGATACTGTAAGGATCACATTGCACGACACCTTCTTCATACCACATCCTTGCATCGCTATAGTCCAAGCGTTTCATCGCCTCGTCACCTTTTCTGTTATATTCTGTTTTTTGTTGGGCCAGCAAACACATCGGCAACGCAACAAAAAGAGTTAAAATCCAAAGTCTTTTCATAAACACGTTAATAATACGTTGATCCTTCATTTACCAATACGCCATCGGCATTATAGATATCGAACAAACCATCTTTACGTTCGAAAGCACGGCCATTTTCGGCAATCCCGACATTACGGTATTTACATGGTATACGCTCATTCGCCTCCGAATCGATCGCCCCGTATAACATGGTCGATTTCTTTCGTACAATTGTAAAGTTCCCAAAAGTTTTCTTCATCTCATATTGAGCTTTCCTGTCGGCTAAAAGTTTGGCTGCTTCCTTTTCATCACAAGAAATCAAAAGGCGTACGACCTCTTCCGTCAACTTGGTTTCTTTCGCTTTCGTGAAATCTTTCTTTGCGTTCGTAAAATCCGCTTTTCCCATCTTCTCCTTGCCGGAAGCTATTAAAGCGACATATTCCGCCTCAATTTCTTCAGCAGTAGGCTGTACTGGCTGTATTGTTATTTTATTTCCTTCAGCCGGAACCTGCTTTGTATCCGGTTGCTTCCGGGGTTCATCAACAACAACGGGCGTCATCTTTTCCGGCTGTCGGGCCATTGCTGCCTCTGTTTTTTTATCCTTCTCGCTAAGCATAGATACTTCTTCCATCTCCAAAACAGTTGTGTCTTGGAGGATGCCTATTGAATCTTTTTCCTCTTCGACCGGGCTAATCAACTCCGTTACATCCGGTTTCGTAGAGGTTTTGTTCCCCTGCACCAGAAAAGCGACAACAGATCCTGCACTGGCAAATATAGCAATAAGCACGGATATCAGCATCCCTTTTCTTTTTTTCTTAGAGGGCTGAGAAATAATTTCTTCGCTATTTATAATCGTACGATCTTCGTCCTCCTCATTCTGAGGCGATTGCTCATTCGGATGTATGACCGTTGTCTCACCATCCGCTTCCTGCCCGTCTGTATTTTGCAACTCATTTGCAGGTATTTCTTCTTCCGCAGGAAAATCTAATACAGCCATCATTTCATCCACCGTTTGAAAACGATCGGCCGGAATGATTTGCATTGCTTTGATTATGGCGGCTTCTGTCTTAGGAGATATATTCTTGTTCAGTTCCGACGGATTCTGCAAAGGACGTGTTGCCCGCAAAATAGATTCGGTCGGAATCTTCCCTGTCAAAAGGTTATACATGGTAGCACCGAGCGAATAGATATCCGGACAGGGTGAAAAACTTTGTGTCCCTTCGTTATCGTATTGTTCGATCGAGGCAAATCCTTTTGATAAGGTAAGCATGGTCGTACTTGTTTCCTGTTGCTCGATGTCATATCGCTTGCTCACGCCGAAATCAATCAGACGTGCTTTCCCTGACGAGTCGATCAGGATATTGCTGGGTTTGATATCCAAGTGAAGAATGTTCTTTTCATGTACAAACTGGAGTGCTTCTCCTATCTGGCGAACATATCTGAGGACTTTCGGTTCCGGCAATATGCCTTCCCTGTCCATCATATATTTGAGTGAACAACCGGGAATATATTCCATGGCAATATAAGCCGTGCCGTTTTCTTCGAAAACTTCCAGCACATTCACTATATGAGGATGGTGAACTTCAGAAAGTATCTTGGCCTCCTTGATAAGTTTCTCTTTGAATTTATCGAAAAGAACCTTTCCTGTCTCGGAATGCACCTTGACAGCAAATGATTCTGCTTCCCTGTAACAATAGTCTTTAAAGAAGTATTCTTTTACACAAATAGGCACCTCTGTTTGCACAGTTCCTAACGAGCCCTTCACCTCCGTATACCAGACGCCTTTGTATGTTATACCAAAGCCGCCCTGACCAATTACGTGAGTGATCCGATATTTTCCATTCTGAAGAACATGTCCGTTTGGCAAATTCATAACTATACTATGCGCAATTCTATTGATCTGCCAAAAGTACGTTATTTATATAAAAGAATAAAGGAAAGAAAGAATATTTTGCTTAATTCCTGCGGAATCTAACACATTTTGTATAGGTATGATGTAAAAAGAAAAGTTATCGCGTGTTTTCCCGCTGCAAGCGGACATGATTGCGTTTTTAATCTCTTCCGGACCACCTAAATGCTCGAATATATCCGAAAGCTCATCATTGTTAAGACGTTCGAGTACACCATCCGAACACATGAACAAAAAATCACCAGCCTTGATATCATCCAAAAGTACGACATCAGCCTCTGTCGGACGGTCCGTCCCTTGGATAGCCCGTATGATCACATTCCGCTGTGGGTGATGTGCTGCCTCTTCATGGGTGATTTTTCCTAATTTCACTAACGAATTGACCAAAGAATGATCTTCAGTCTGGAACAAGATTTCTCCTTTCCGGAAATGGTAAATCCGACTGTCCCCCACATGCGCCAAGGTTATGCCAGTCGTACCTACAAAGGTCATGGTCAAGGTGGTTGCCATTCCTTTGGCTTCCGGATGAATTGCTACATAGTCATCAAAACGTGCTTCGGTATAACGAATCGCTTTATTTATAAAATCTGCGTTCGGCTCACCTTCACGAAAAGTTGAGAAAAAAGTCTGGAAAGACTCGCAAGCCAATGAACTTGCAATCTCCCCTTTTTCAGCCCCCCCGACACCATCACATACCAAAAATAAGTTTTGGTTGGAATTTGCCGTTTCCGGCAAAGGAAAGATAGAATCTTCATTATTCAATCTGCCTCCTTTTTCACTGACTGCCCAGGGGTTGCCGATCGTTATATTCATAGCATAGACTATTTTTATTCATTAAATCGGAGAACTGTGCGACCAATAATAATTTCATCATTATTATTGAGTACGACAATCTCTCCATTCTCTAAGTAATTGCTATTATATAACGTATGATTTTTACTATTATTGTCAGAAAGATAATGTTTATAGCCACCTTTGGCATCTTTTTTTACCTCGATCCGGATATGTTCTCGGCTCATTGATTTATCAGCCGTCACAATACCGATCGTAGCAGTGGATGCATTGGATTTTCGTCCGATGATATAGACACCTTCCTGAAGAGGGAAAGTTTGCTCTGGCGTATCAGCATTTGCAATTACAGAAAGACGTCCGGTCGTCATACGAAGAGGCTGTATCAGAACTGTTTCCGATTCAGATGCGACACTTCCTTTCTCCATAGATAGCAAAGAGACTGGAATCGGTTGTCTGCACTTCGGGCATTTGAAAGAGGTGATATCGAGGGGAATTTTCCCCTCGTCTACCTTTAACCCAACATGGCAATGTGGACATTTAACGGAAATCATAAAATGAACGATATATCAGATCCGTCAATATCGGTTGAATATGTATCCAGCATATCTGCGTCGGACAACATAATAGTGTCATCGGATAATGTAATAAAATCAGAAACATCAATACTTTCGTCAATCATTACAACATCCGACAAGTCGTTTTCCCCGTCCACATCCACAATAACAGCGTCGGTCAGTATAGCATCGTCGCTGTCTAAAGTCACGAATGTGTAATCCTCTTCTTGCATAAAATGTTATAATTAAATTTTCTGGAAACAAAAGTAGGGAAACGAGCTGACATCCAAGCACAAAATAGTTCCTTATAATCAAATGTTTGGGTTTACTGTACGAAAGTATTACTTTTAGTATATGAAACGGAATCCTATTCGCTCACCCATTTAGCTTTACAGGAAGGCATCGGGCATTGTTTTTTATTGCGCAATGATTCCCAGGGTATTTCACCCAAAAACGTTCCACACTTGGGGCAAACATAGTCGATTTTGAATTGATTGGTCAAATCTTGCAACAACTGTGGGATTTTGGCTGATTGTTTCGCACCCAGATAGATACCGACCGTCGGAGCGCAGATCGTGATAAACAAGCTCAGTCCGAACAATTCCGGACTTCCTTTCCCTAGAAAACCGATCACAACCCCCACTACACCAGGAAGAGCAAACGGAAGTGATTGGAATAACCTAGTTTTAAATTGGTTAGAAGACTGTATCTTAACCTTTGCTTGAATGTAATCATCGTATATCTGCTTCAACACTGCAAACTCCTCGCTATAATCATTGTTGGACTTCAAGGCCTCGGAAATGTTTAACACATAATTATCTCCCAGCTTGATCGTATCGCTGGGAGTAACATGTTTTTTAACAATCTGAGCACCATTAACAAATGTTCCGTTTGTCGACCCTAAATCTTCAAGTAGCCAATATCCTCCCTCCTCACGGACCAGCTTTGCATGATACCGGCTTACATGAGGGTCGTTTACTACAAAATCATTATCGCTTGCTTTTCCAATTCTGATGATCATTCTGTAACAACTTTTGGTTCTTCAGGTTTTCCCATTTCCTTTTCGAGCGTATCTTTCAATACCTTCAAGGGATCCTTGGATATCACCAACTCCCTTGGTTTTCCATCCTGCGTTAGCAATAACAGCTTCTGCTTGGGTAAATTTATCTGCAAAATGTGATTTTTATTAATAATATGGCTTTTACCTACACGCATCAGGATTGTGTTACAACCTGCGACCTGTTTCTCCAATATTTCTTCAATTTTTCCTATATTGATTGCAAATGTGAATTGAATTCCGTTGGATAATAGTAATTTGGTGTAATTTCTATCTGCTTCAAAATAGAGGATCTGCCCTATTTTAATACGCAATAATTCATCTCTCGTCTTAATTATTAAATATCGCTCCATACGTAGATATTGTTTATTCGTTCATCATCAAAAAGCAAATGTACATTATTTTGTGATTCCTTCGGTACTTTTTTTCATAAATTATTCTCGAAAATCATCGGATACTACGATAAAATAAGAATTCCATACCCATGAAACTTTTGTTTCATAGGCATGGAACTCCAATTTCACTATTATGAAATCGAACATTTATGACCGGATCAGTCTTCTATAGCAGCCTGCGCCGCTGAAACTTATAATTGATATTCAGAGATATACAAAATACAGCAAAACATAGTAAAAACATAAGCTATAAAAAGAGAACACTCTTGTATCTTTCTTTTGTTACTATTTTTACTTCGCAGACTTACCATAAAGCGACTTTTCTGCTTTACGGCCACAAAAATAACGTATTGTTTCCATATCGACGAACATTTCAATCTACTTCCTCTACTTTATTCCATATTCCCTTGTCTTGTCTTCTCTCTTGCTCGCAGTTATACACACTCTTTCAGCCCCTCAAAGAGGAAGTTTGCAAAATCAAAAAGAAAGACAAATTTTTGTGGAGTTAAAGCCTCTGAAATACTTATGTAAGAATTTTTCCCCATTTTCTCATTGATTCATAATTGGCGTCAATGATTAAAGCTAACAACTTTGTTATCTTTGCAAATAACCTATATTTCCCTTGCACAAGTAGTGCCTTAACCAGTATATATAACCGGTCAAGGCACAGGCTTTATAGGTAAAAGACTTTGTTTCGGCTAAAAATCCAATCCGTCATTCCATCCCGGATTCTGGGTCAAATGAGGATTTAGACTTCGCTCGTTGGAAGGGATCGGATATAGATAATCACGATTTTCATCCCACTCTTTACTTAAATGTGGATTGACCACGATATTTCCACTTGATCCGTTTTCCAACATCACGTCGCTACCAATTTTCAGATACTGGATATCCTTACCTGAATCTGGTTTCTTGCCGTCATAAAGGCAAACATCAATCTTCCCATCTCTATCTAAATCATAGACTCCAGGTCCGGGGAAATACATTCCCTTGAACTGTTCAACCAAAGTCTGTCCCTCTTTCCAACGGATCACATCATCCCACCGGAAACTTTCCATGACTAATTCAATCCGCCGTTCACGGCGGATCTCAAGAATAACTCCTTTGTTTTCACCATTTACCTGTTTATAGAGATTTGCCTGATAAGGATCCGGATCAGCATTTGCTGCTGCCATATCTAAAGCAGGCATGCCGGCACGTTCACGAATAGGAAAAATACTTAAATCTAAATCTGCCTGTGTTAATGTTCCCCGTTCAGCTTTTGCTTCGGCATAATTAAGTAGAACTTCAGCATAACGGAAGATAGGCATATCAGTCACAGACTTATTATATGTATCATAATCAGCACTTGCCACAAATTTGATCATTTGGTAACCAGTTACAGTTGAACCAAACTCTGGAACTAGTGTGGTTATTCCTCCAATACGCATGTAGCCAGGTGTACGAACGGTTTGTGAAAGGCGATAATCACGATTTTGCATTTCATCGTAGAACTCCATCTTGTCATATCCTGCTATGTCAGTAAAGCGGCTTCCATCACGCATCAGATAACTATTGACTAATCGTTTTTCCAGGCCAGGTCTTCCATAGGAAGCTGTCATGGTATAATAGTTCAGATTGTGATACACTTGCAGTTCATCACTAAAGGCACGTGCAAGGATTATCTCATCTTCGTTAGCATTAAGAGAAGCAAATAAATTTAAATAGTCCGATTCCGGATGTCCAGTATTATATAATTTATAACCACTTCTTTCGATAAGTTCCTTTGAAGCAGCTATTGCATTATCAAGAAACGCCTCATATTCCGGTAATTTAAACTCAGTATGATACTTTCGGAATGTTCCTTCAAACAGACAAATACGGGATTTCAAAGCCAATGCCGTCCAGCGGCTGATTTCATTGACAGTCTTTACTTCTGGCAAATGATCGATTGCATAGTTGATATCAGCCATCACAGAATCTAGAACTACTGTGCGAGGTGTACGTGGCGCTTGTAGTTTATCCCAATCCTTATCCGAAATAACTTCTGAATACCAAGGGACATCTCCAAACCGTTTCACCATATCGAAATAGAAGTAAGCACGGAAAAAACGAGCCACTGCATCATAACGGGTACGAGCGTTTTCATCTTTACACTTCGAAGAGTTTTGAAGATAAAAATTGATGTTACGTAAGTTACCCCAAGACCATCCGCCACCACTTGCCGGAACAAGGCGGCGTGATCCACCTTGTAGTTCATCCGCTAAATCTTGCTTGACAACATTGTCTATCGCTTCATTATAAACACCTCCAGCACTCGGAAGCATATTATAGAATGAATTCGTATAAAGTTGCAAATCATTGCCTGTATTAAAGAATGTTTCAGGCGAAATAGCATCCAATGGATATTGTTCCATACCCGTACATCCGACCATTGCAAAAGCGGCTAATACGATCATGGAATATTTACATAATTTGTTCATTGTATCAAGTGTTAGAATTTTTTTAAAATGTGATATCTAATCCTACAGAGAATGTTTTTGAAAGAGGATAACTACGCCCGTTACTGTCAGCTATCGGCTGTTCCGGATCGATGTAATCTGTTTCGAACGGAGTCCAAGTAATTAGGTTTTCACCGCTGACATACACGCGAAGATTTTGGATATAAGCCTTTTGTATCCATTCTTTCGGCAAAGTATAACCAATAACTAAGTTTTTCAAACGCAAGTAACCGATATTCTGTATATACTTATCGTTAGGAGAATTTAAGCACCCGCCCCCGTTCAGCGCCGTATAACCTCGCAAAACCGGAAAATAAGAGTCCGGATTGTCTTCGCTCCACAACTTACTCACAAAATCTTCCGGGACAAACGAGAAATAAGGACGAGAGAACGGTCCCCAGAATTTGTCTGCATTACTTGCCGGATACCAGTCACGGCGTCCGATCCCTTGGAATAAAGCAGACACATCAATACCGTTCCAGCTGGCATTTAGGTTGAAGTTATAATTATAACGCGGCTCAGAGTTTCCGATCACTTCCATATCTCCGGGGTCTTTCAACGTGCCCAAACCCGGAGTGATTTTACCGTCATTATTAAGATCAACAAATTTTAGGTCTCCTGCACGAAGATGTCCCCATTCTCCTGGCGATTTCTTGATTTGAGAGTTAACTTGTGTCTGATCAATCTTCCAGTTTGCAGCTTCTTCGTCTGACTTAAAGAAGCCATCAATACGATACCCCCAAATTTCACCAAACTTTTTACCGACATAGTTATCTGTGATCTTCGCATTTCGAGGATCATAATTGGGGTTAGACATGGTACTTTCAGTTGCAAACTTTGTGATTTCAGAAGTTGCATCTCCCAAACCAAATGAGATACCATACTTGAATGGTTTGCCGGCTACTTCGAACTGATCGTTCCAAGAAAGGCTGAATTCATATCCTTTCGTCCGCATATCACCCGCGTTTTGTTTGGGTGATGTAGCTCCAAATACACCTGGAAGTGTTTCGCCTGGGATCAACATATCTGTCGTGTTACGAATATAATAATCACCCGAAAAATTCAAACATCCTTCAAAAAAAGAAAGATCTAAGCCTATGTTAGTCGTTGTCGCCTTTTCCCAAGTAAGATTGTCAATGATCGGATTCGGAGAGCTGACATTCTGCGTTTTTTGTCCGTTTATCAACCAACTGGACAGGCTCATTCCCATCATCGAAATATAAGGATAATAATTGGAGGAGGTAGAAGAACTTCCCATCAACTGATTTCCCAATGTTCCATAGGATAAACGAACCTTCAAATTATTTATATGATCTTTCCAATCATCAAAGAAAGCCTCTTCACTCACACGCCAGGCAGCAGAAGCAGATGGGAAGAAACCATATCGATAGCCTTTTTTATAACGCGATGTTCCATCATAACGACCATTGAATTCAACCAAATAACGCTCGTCATAATTATAATTGGCCCGAACAAACGCACCAAACAAAACGTATTGGTACTGCCCTCCTCCTACTTCCATATCACCAGTTCCCAAATTTAAATCATTCAAAGATTCGGAAATCAAATTTTTACGGGAAGCATATAAGCGGTTATGTTTTTTTGTTTCATAATTTACACCAGCAGTAGCACCAACCGAATGTTTTCCAAATGTCTGATTATAATTCAGATAAGCATTAAACACATGCATCGGGTCAAACCAATTGGTTTTCTTGTACTGATCAACGTTATAATTAGGCACATCCTGTAAAATTCCTGGTTGGATAGAGTATTGGACTACCGCTGAACGATACCAATCGTCAGCCATATAAAATTGATATGTATAATCGACATTCAACTTAAAATAATTACCTAAATCAAGTATTCCTCCGAAAGTCGTTCTAAATTCATGTACACCTTTGGATCCACCGTTCTTACCATCCAACAACATTGCATTCATACCATCACCAATGGAATAGTTGTTTTTGAGTGTATTATAAGTATATGTTCCATCCGGATTAATCGGAGCATAACAGGGTAGTGCATGTACTGTCGTATTTAGGAAGTTAGCATTAGCACCACCCTCCTTTCCTGTATATCGATAAGTTTGATCATAATATTGTGTATTGTTATATACTTTCAGGAAAGGAAACAACTGCGCGTTGATCTTACTATGAAAAGTATAAGATGTAAACTTGTCCGTATTTACTTTCATAATACCGTCTTGAGTATAATAGTTCCCAGAAAGTAAGAAGTTTAACTTGTCATCTCCACCAGATAGGCTGATATTGTGTGATTGAGAACTTTGATTGTCTTTATATAGAAAATCCCACCAGTCCCAGTTTCCATAATAATTATAGATATCTTTTCCATTCACATTCTTTACAACGACCCAAGGACGTTCCGGGTTTTCAATCTTATCGTAACGGCGAGCTTCCAACTCGGCATAATCTTCCTCCGTATAACGTGTATAAGTATTACCGGTTGTTCTGCGAAATGCTTCGTCATTAAGCATTACCGATTCATATCCACAGGTGATAAAATCCGTACTGACAGTGGGTTTTGATGTTGCAAAGAAGCCATTGTAAGTAACACTCATCTTACCAGATTGTGCATTTTTAGTAGTGATCAATACCACACCGAAAGCACCACGTGCACCATAAATAGCAGAAGCGGCAGCATCCTTTAAAACAGAAACAGATTCTACATCATTTGGATTAATTCGGTTAATATCTCCCGGGACACCATCAATCAAGATCAACGGTTCACCTCCATTCACCGAACCTCGGCCACGAACTTGAACTGATCCGCCAGCTCCCGGTTGTGCAGTAGAGAAAGTAATGTTAACATTCGGCATCACTCCTTGCAACATTTGTGTCACTTTTGGCACTGGACGATTCTCCATCTCTTTAGATGTAACTTGTGTGATCGCTCCAGTCAAGTTTACTTTTTTTTGTGTACCATAACCAACGACAACCACCTCGTCCAACATCTGAGTATCCTCAATCAAACGGATTTCAAAAGATGTCAAATTACCGACTTTTACCTCTTGAGGGACATATCCCATGAAAGAAATCTGCAAGATGGCATTGCTCGGAACATTCTCCAAAACAAACCTACCGTCAATATCTGTGATCACCCCGATCGTACTACCTTTAATTACGACATTGGCTCCGGTGATCGGTCCTAAAGCATCTTCAACGGTCCCTCTGATTGTTTTCCCTTTTTGTAAAACCACAACTTCATCTGTGTTATCTATTTTAAGTGTATTACCACCTATTGCTAAAGCAGGCATCGCAGAAATAGATAAAAACAGAAAAGATGATTTTAACAGTAACCCTTTTTGGCAAAGGATACGTACTCTTTTTTCCATTAATTTATTTTTTTGAAATTTGCGACACAAAGATAGATTTTGTAAAATTCTGTGTTGATTACAAAATAATTATATAAGTATTACAACTATATTAACAATAGTCTCGTTTTAGACTCAAAATGTCCGTCTTTATACTTAATTCCGGATTCATTTTTTCATTCAGACTAACTAATCTAAATCTCCTTGGATGTCTGTTCAACACCTAAAATCGAAAAAAAGTCTAATATCTGTACTAGTAGTACAAAATATGAACAAGCATGTTCGAATAATCGTTTTCCATATTGTATATTATCAATGCACAAAGAGAAATGCAAATAAGACCCGATTACAGTTTTATGATATTGAAACATTTTGTATATTTGCACTATGAGAAGAAAGATAATAGCATACGGTCATTATTACAAAGAGTTTCTTGCCACTCTAACAGAAAAAGAAATTCAGAAAGTCAAATATGTACTTTCGCTGCTCGAAACCGATGATCGTGTACCTGTGAAATTTATAAAGTCTATACGAGACGGTTTATATGAGCTACGTATAGAATACAACAGTAACATTTATCGAATCTTTTTTATTTTTGACGAGGGGAAAATTGTGGTTTTATTTAACGGTTTTCAAAAGAAAACCCAAAAGACACCAAAATCAGAAATAGAAAAAGCATTAAAAATAAAGGAGGAATATTATGAATACAAAAGACAACATGATAACAGACATTAGTGCTGAACTCGAAAAAGAATTTGGAGTACCAGGTACTCCCGAACGTGCCAAGTTCGATGAAGAAGCATACGCTTTCTATACAGGGCAAATATTATTAGAGGCAAGACGGGAAGCAAAAGTAACTCAATCGGAACTTGCCAAAAGGATAAACGCTACTAAATCGTATATTTCTCGTATTGAGAACGGTTCTATCAATCCAAGTGTAGGTACATTCTATCGGATAATGAATGCGCTTGGGTTAAGGGTTGAAATTGTTAAACCTCTTATGTAATAAAAAAGAAGGTGTGTCGAAACTATCCTGTTCCCGCGCCCCTCGCAGGATCGCATTAAAACCGGCCCTATAAAAATCTGATTGATAAGGTCTGTCCTTTTGCAGCCCCGCATCAAGTGCGGGGACAAGGAGATTTTGACATACCCTCTTTAAAATATGTCTCAAAAGAGAACTTGCGTAAACAAATGCCTTATGCAAAGGTTACAGACTTGCAAGCCATTTTTTTCCAGACTTAGTATTAAGCCAAATGGCTATACCTGCTGCAATAATCGCTCCTACCAAGAAAAACATAATTATGAAATCCATATCACAGACTTTCCAGCCACTTTTTACCGAACTTAGTATTTAACCAGATTGCTATGGCAGATCCTACCACTGCCATTATGCAGAATAATCCTATTAATGCGCCCATATCTTTTTACTTTATTATTTTATGCAAATATGTAAGTCGCATTTGCTCCAGTTACAAAACAGCAACAGCTTTGCGTATGTTATCCAATATCACGGATAACTTACTATCACGCCGAGCGGTCTGCATATCGTAATTGGATTGCATATTCACCCATATGTAAGCAGGTATTCCGGTTGCCGCCTCAATCTTCAATGCGTATTCGGTGGTTATCGGGCGTTTGCCGTTTATCACCTCGTTAAGCACGGAATAAGAAACACCAATTACAGCCGCAAATTTCCTTTGCGACATTCCACGTGATTCTAACTCGTCTTTCAGTATTTCTCCCGGATGTATCGGGGTGGACGGTTGTAGCTCGTGCGGTGCGTAAGTTTTTTTTGTTTCCATATCCACAACTATTTGTAATGATTACTAATATCCAGCAAACGGCAGACTGTTACTATTTGCTCATTCATAACATCCCTAACGGTAAATTCAAGTCGGTATTGCCGATTTATCCGCACGGATGAAATACCTTTCTTATCCCCTTTCAAAACCTCGTAATTGAGTGCATTGTTTCGGAACAAGTCGGTAATGGTATTTGCGGAAGAAAGCACAAAAACTGCCTTTTGATAACCTCTTATCACTTCTGGCTGGTAGCGGTGCTTTTTGTCGTTCGTTCTACCTTCTGTATAGAGTTCACGCAAATAGTCCTTGTCAAATTCAATAATCATATCTTTCCGTTCCTTTGTGCAAAGTTACCTTTTTTGCAAATATTCGCAAATTATCGAACACTTTATTTACACTCAGGGGCTACAATCTGGATTTCCCCCATCGCTAAGCATCTAATAAACTTGGTGATGGATTTTTTTTGCTTCTTTTATAATCGGAATGAACTTCTTTCTATCAATCCCAGGTAAATTGAATTTTGTATTCAGGGATTTGTTATATTAAAGATTTTAACCATCTTTGCTGCATTAAATAATAATCGTTATGTCCATAACAGGTATTAGAGAACTTCTTTCACGTTCAGATGCAAGCGGATCAAAATCCACAATATTGAAACCTTTGACATGGTTCTTAGCACTAATAATTGGAGGTATTTTGACATTACTAAAATTTGGATCGCCTATTTGGTTAACTATAATGCTGGCTGTTATTTTTTGCTTAGGAGTTGCTGTATTCTTTTTTGTTTACATATATTGTTTGATAAATGATAGAGATTCATTAAGAAGTGAAAAATTTACTATTCAAAAACTGGCTATTGAAAAAGGAATTATGGGTGATGATGTGACTGGAATTGCACCATTATCTAATAATCGTCAACCAAACGAATGTAACTCTCGACTATCAAAGGAGGATGGAATATGAAAAAAAGATTTGTAGTTTGTTATAGCGACAACATCCCCAAAGAAAAGGAGATGCATTTTATACAATTTATAAAAGATAATAAATTGGGGTGGTGGCATTGGATTAGTAATATGTGGCTGTTGGTAGATAGTTCTGGTCAAATGACAGCATCAATACTTAGAGACAAAATATGTAAGCTTTATTCTGAAAATCGAGTTATGGTTATTGAATTGGATGGAGATAGAGACACGTGGGCCGGCTTTGGACCAACTCAACCCAAAAATATGTTTGACTGGATAAAACAAAATTGGGGGAAGGATTGAATTTAAATTCCATAACCCAGAATTCCCCATCGCTAAGCATCTAAACTTGGTGATGGGGGATTCTCTCTATTTTTTATAGCACAGTTTACAAGCTCGTTTACCTTGTTGTTTAGCCGTTTCCAAAGAAACCAACTTAACTTCCCCTTTACAATTATCCAGTCCTTTGCAGTTCTTGTTGGAATGGTACACTTTAGCGTATCTACCAGTGCAAATATATACATTTGCCACTTGAGCGGCTCCAGTCAAGGATACCAATAAAGTTACTACTAAAAGTAACTTTAATGTCTGTTTAATTTTTGTGTTCATATAAATTTCTATATATCGTTTGAATTACATAAATCATATAATCGCTCATCTTTGTAAGATAGCACATATTTATACCTGTCAATAGAAACAAAACACGAGAATACACTTCTTCCTAAGTCATCACAAGCAGATGCACTAATGTCTTTTATATTAAAACAATTATATTTATTTACAATTTTCCTGTGAAGTTCCTGTGTGTCACTATTATCATCACTGTAAAATTCTATGCAATAAAATACATTCTTCTTGAAACGAAACAATACCTTATCAAAATACACACCTCCAAAAAAGACGCCCTCTACAGCAAGATATGATGCATGTTTTTCAACTTCATAATCCTGTAAAACCAATTTTCCCATGATTTCATCATAAGAAGATCCAAAACAACATTCATAAAAACAATCTTGAATTTTATTTGCGTTTGCAGATAAACAAGAGAATAAAATAAAAATTAGATATATAATTATTCGTACCATGATATTTATCATTGCTTAACCATCTCAATTTTACCTGTGGCTTTATCAATAATACTGCAACCATCTGTTACATGATATCTTAAATGGCAGCTCAAAAAATAAGATATTATTACAAATGTCAATGTTGCAATCACCAAGCATATCGCTTTTATTTTTCTATATTTATCTTCATCCATAATTATATAATCACCTTGATTTACTTAACATATTCAACAACTTATCTATCTGTTCATCCTTCTTTTTGAGCAGTTCGTGACACTTGTCCAATGCTTCGAGTAGCTTTTCTGTTTCGGACTTATTCACCGTTACCGACTGTCCATGGATATTATCCCCATTCTGATTGGTTTGAACAACGGGGCTATTAAACAATTCGCCATCTCCAGATTTGATCCATTCAATTGATACTTCAGGAAACGCCTCCTTTATTTTAGCAAACAAATTGTTTGGTATCATGATTTTATTGTTGACAATTTGGGAAATTGTCGTTTTATCAGAACCAATTCTTTCAACAAAATCTTGCTGATTTCTGACTCTCTTGTTTTCCTTAAGAGAAGTTATCACATTTCTAAATCTCTGATTTTCTTCCATGTAAACATGCTTTAGTATATTTAACCATTTAATTACAAACAAATTGTTTGTAAATACAAACGGTATGTTTATATTTGCACCGTGATACTACTCTAACAAGTATCACAACGCAACAAAAAAGTTTAATATACAAAAATAATATACATTATGTTAGCGACAAAGCAAAAGCGAAGAAAAAAGACAGTCATTGACGGAATAGTAATGCGCCCTGTCTGGACTGAAACATTTAAGAATTTCAAGGTTGGTGAATCAAAGACATTCTACCGACCGGACCTAACCACAACCCAGGCCCGTGTCATAGCTGCAAGGCTGAACACTTCCACAAACATGAAATTTTCTGTCTCTACTGGAGAGTTGGAAGAATACTGTATTGTAAAACGGGAGGCGTGAGTTATGGGAACTGCATTCACAAGGGAAGAGTTAATGTCCGATACATTATGGCACATCCGAGAAGATCTACAAGAACAGAGAGCCATCTTACAACGACTGGGATATCCTTATCTGAAATGGTTGCAGAAGCAAGGTCTTCTATTCCGAACAAGAAAAGAAGCCAGAGACCTCTGTAATAGTATCAGAGGATTTTTAGGAATGCAAAAGATTACAACTCCGTGCGAAGAGCTTGATATGTCTCTTCTATCCAAAGAAAAGCAGAAAGATAATACTCAATTGTCTCCTCGGAAATTCCCTTGCTCTGCATCGCTGCCTGCCGATCGGAACCAAACGAATGCTGATTGCGACACGCTTCAAGTGCATATTTCACGAACGCACGACGATCATACCAGTTTAGACTTTCAGGTGAACCTGATAAGAAAGAAATAAATAATTCATTTTCATTCATACTGCTTAATTTTTAAAGTTTTCAATCACAAAGTTAAGCAATCCCAGCAGAGGGTAGTGCCTCCGCTGGGAACAAAAAAACAAACAACCCTATGAACGCAGAAATAACATTCTTCGAGAAATCGGTCACCTACGACAAGTTTGTGACGGATATAGCCGCCCGTCTCGCTTCATTCATGAAAGAGGACAAAGACGATCCGGAATATATCTCACAGCGGAGAGCGGAAAGAATATACGGACAGGCAAACATACTCCGCTGGAGAAGATCAGGAGCTATCAAACCAATAATAAGACCGGGTAAGATAGAATATCCAACGGCCCAACTGAAAGAGTTAAGCCGTGTAGACGAGATATTCATCAGATGGCAATTGAGCAAAAAGAAAAAATAAACCAACCGTCGGAGTTTTCCGATATCCGCTCCTTTAGCTCAGACAGGTCAGAGCAGATCACTCATAATGATAAGGTCGCCGGTTCAAGTCCGGCAGGGAGCACCGATATAGACGTTCTTTAACATTGTGGATTAAATCCTGCCTTCCAGTAAATAGGCTTTTGCTTGGGCTGGTAGACGGGTCGTTTCAATCGATCAGCAACAAACTGTATGAGGTTATCGCTTCCGGTGTTGTTTAACCGGTGTTGTCGATGTGAGGTTGTGACGCGTAACGTTCATCTTTCAGATGATCCCTTTCGGTGTTACTCGGTCATGGAGTTGGTCAACCGTCGTTACGAATAAGATATATCCCGGACATGAAGGCGCTACGCTGCTGATTGGATCGGCCTCCGGGAACGAATTAAAAAACGTGATTATGAAAGTACTTATCCAAAAAGAAGTAAAGACAAAACGCTTACGTGAAGTAAGAATCGGGGAAACCTTTAAAAAGGAAATGCACATTGCAGAACAGGTAACAACCCTTTATATCATAGGAATCCCCGTTTTCCGGAAGAAAGAATTATTCAGCGATTAATTCCCTGATCTGATCAAGACTTTGATCTACATACAAAACAGCAGTAGCATCCGGTCTTGAATAGGCAAAATGCACAACAGAACCAGACAAGTCGCTTCTTTCAACATAAGAAATAGAATTAACATTCACGATAAATTTGTCTTTCCCAGAATTTAGTTCAATAAACTTGCTCATTTTCTTAATTTTTTTGATTTGACACTACAAAGTTAAGAAAACCCGGTACAAAGGCGCGAAGCTGTCGATCGGATCGGCTGCCGGGGACAAATTTTTACTCAACTAATTCTTTAATTTTTATTGTTTACAGCTAACGAAGTTGGCAAAACCAACTTATCCGTATCCTCTTGCGACAAGCCGATACGGTTTCTTTTTTGACTCTTTTTATTTCCATACTATATAACTCGTGGCAATCCCTATCCGGGTATCCTTGCGGTGGTTGGTTAAGAAGACCGTATTGCCACATAACAAACATTGATATGAAAGAAATATTTATTCCGCCTTAGAGAAGGTTGGCGGCCAAATAAACAAGGTGAAAATTTTAATTATATCAACGTGTCTCGCCTAAAAAGCTCACCTGGGTTTACACGCGGATCGAGTCCGCGATTGGCCTCAGTTATTTTTTATTGGTTTAGAATAAGTAGTAATATCGCCGTATCGGCCTGTGACAGGTAGATACGGTTTCCTTTTTGAAACAAATTTAAAAATCAACGATATGGAAACAGAAAACAAAATCATCTTTGTGATGGCCTTGCTTATGGCAATAGGCAGTGGTGTCGGGATGTTCTACAACTATTCCCTTGTTCTCTTCTTTGCATGTGGCCTTTCCTTATTATATGCAATACATAAGGAGGAACGGAAATGAAGGAGATCTACATCAAGAACCCGGACGGCGATCTTTGCTACGACGGAGAAGAAACCAATGATCCAGAATTCGACGAAATGTTAGAAGATTGGAGGTTTGAAATGAACACGTACAACTATTAATAAATAAGAATTATGAATGATTTAGTAAAAACTGAAGAGCTTGACGTTCCAGTAAAGCCTAATTTGGCTCCAGTAGAAGATGCTGTATTTACACTTGATCCCCAAAATCCAAACAAGGCCCTGACGGATATTGACAATGCGATCGTTGTTCCCTTACAGGCGAATATGGAAATGTGGAATCCCGTCAGCGAAGGGGATACGATGGTCGGTCTTCTAAACGGTTTTACGGTTTTGCAAATGCAGAGCATGAGCAACCCGGAAACTACCGAAGACGTTGAGTGCGCGATCTTATACACACCCAAAGATGTTGTCGATCCTAAGACTGGAGAAGTACAAGGCCGTAAACTGGCAAAAGTCGGCATTGCGGCCAAACGCGCTGTGTCCTTTCTTAAAAGCGTACCCCGCTCAACCATGTGGACCATACGCTTTACAGGTGAACAGAAGAATAAAAACAACCAATTCAAATCAAAGACTTTCGAATTTTATCAAATGACGAAAAATGACAGCAGACGAACTCATTAATATGGCGATAGCCGAAGGCATAGATGTCAGTAGCCAGCCGGCATCTGTGCCGATGTCTATAGATTACACGCGGTCATTGAAGGATTATGCCACAGCTGGAGAGATAGCATCTTTTCTTCACGCGCGTAAGAAATCCCATCACATTTACTCTAATACCCTTCGCAAGAACGGTATCGTTGTAAAAGAAGATATGGGAAAATACCTTGCATCGAAAGATTATATCAATTCCGGTGCACTCAAAGAGGCCATCAAATCCCCTCTTCATCTTTTTTACGCGGTAGAATCCGGTTGGAAAGACCGCTTGGAGGCTTACGAAAAATCCAAGAACTATTTTGTCCTCGGAGAATTCATTCACCAAGCGATACTCGAACCTCGCAAGTTTTCCAGAGTAGTTGTCGAACCCGGCTTTAAATTGAACACGAAAGATGGTGTAAAAGGGCTTGTTTCTTTCTGGGAGGACAAACTGGACCAGTCCCAAGAAGAAGATGGCGCACCTGATAAAGAGAAAATCAAAGACATTGTAGTTCAAGGAGGTTTCGATCTGGACAAAATGGACGGCCTTAAACAATATTACGCGGCACTAAAAGCAGCTTCCGGTTTCCAAGCCATAGACGAACCAAACAAACTAATAGTAGATATTATGTATTCGAACTATCGCCGTTACGGAGACGGTCTGTTTTTCGAGCTACTGAAGCATAGCAAAAGGGAAACATCCATCTACTATCAAGACCCGATCTATTCAATTCCGCAGAGAATTCGCCCTGATGCAATGCAGTTTGAAGAAAATATAGGAGCCAATACTGTAATTTCAGTGAAGTCCACCAGAGCCGAAAGTATCGGACATTTTACATATCAAACTGCCAAACTCTGTTACGAACTTTCAGAAGGGATGTACTTAGATGTTGCCAGTGCTGTCACAGGTCGGGACTTTAGAAGTACGATCATGATAATGGTCCAAACTATCCCGCCTTTTGGTATTGCAGCATTCGTTTGGGACCCAGAAGATCTCGAAATTGGTAAATACAAATACCGTCAAGCCTTACAAACCGTAGCCGAATGCCGGGAGAAAGGTTTGTATCCTGGATATGATGCGTATGCCGAATCCGGAAATTTTGGGCTTATCTCTATGAAACAACCGGAATGGAACACAAAAGAACTTCATCCGGTAGATATTGACAATTAATTATTAAATCCTCATAATATGGACAAATTTTTAGGACAGGAACAACCCGAAGAAGATAGATGGCAATTCATTCAAGACAATGCCGATGCAATTGAAGAAATTGGTTATACCCATCGTTTTACACCCGAAGAATTAGCACAGAAAAAAGAATCTCTTGCTGAAACTTCTATTGAAATCAACGACATCGAAGAAGAAAAGAAAGAAGTCATGCAAGAATACAAGAAGCAACTGGAGCCTCTTGTTTCAAAAAAGAAACAACTTCTTGAACACATCAAGAAGGGATCGGAGTTCAGAGAGAACGAGCAATGTGCCAAAATCCTTTATCACGACGAAAGGATGGTTGGATATTACAACAAACTCGGAGAGCTGGTTTATTCCCGCCCTATTATGCCACAAGAAATGCAAAAAACAATTTTCAAAAATTTAAAAACAGGAACAAATGGCTGAAAACAAATTGAACGTAGTTGTGCCTAAAGACTATAACGGCACACCAATCCAAGTAATATTAAGAGAAGGAAAAGCTTCAAATGTAATTGATCCCAAAGAACCGGAGATTGTGGTTATTGATGGAACAATCGAAGCTCCGCAAAGATGGCTGGAAAAGCGTATTGATCTGATCGACCAGAAAGCATCCAATATCATTGTAAACAGAGACACAATGAAGATAGCTTTAACAACAGACGAAACAAACTACTACCGCACAAAAATTAGCGGTACGTTGGAAGCGTCACAGGAGATTAAAGCTTTTGGTATCAATACAGATAAAAGCTGGGAATCCTCCAAACTGTCTCAGTTTTTCAAAATGCATCGGTCGTTTTTCAAGGACAAAACTGAAAATATGGAACTTGTTTCCAAGCTAAAGAACTTTAAAGCCAAGATCAATCAGGACATCGAACGAAGTCGGGAAGAAAACGGTAGCAAGGTGGATAACTACTCGCAAGTCGTCGATTCTAACCTTCCCAAATCTTTCAAGCTGAACATTCCCTTATTCAAAGGTTTTGCACCGGAAGAAATCGAAGTTGAGATTTACGCCGACGTAGATGGCCGGAATGTTTCCCTTTCTCTTGTGTCAGCAGGCGCAAATGAGGCAATTGAAGAATACAAAAACAGGGTGATTGATGAACAATTGGACGGGATCAGACAGATTGCTCCAGATATTGTAATCATAGAAGTTTGATTATGGAAGATTATTATGATTATATCCCCGATTGGGCGATAATAGAAAAGTAGTTGGTTTTTCATGGTATTTAGAATCTTTACCGCGAAGAGCCTGCGAAGGCGTAAGCGGTAAACTTGGGCGGCCAGTAATCAGGGATGAAACATTACGGAGTGCGCACGATGTAAAGAGGCCGGTTCGATGCCGGCGTCGCCCACAAACCCTTTTAGTGAAAACCTTCAAAAAAATGTCAGAAGTAGAGCGAAGATAGCGCAGGTGTTTTCCGCGCGGCATCGGTTAGCCGTTGACTCTATCTGAAAGGTGATGCGAAATTGACATAGAAGGTATGACGGAAGTGAGCAGCACTTTAACTGCACCTTGTATGTGCCCCGGATAACATGGTCCGGGGCTTTAAAATGAAACTAATTTATACATCATGAATATAGAAACAATCAACAATTGGACAGAGGCGCTTTCTCTGGTTGTCTTGATCTTAGGTATCATGGCTATTCTTTACATCGGATTATGTCTCATTAATCAAAAAAGAAACAGAAAATGGTAAATAGTAAACAATGCAAGGAAGCAAAGCCTAAACGTCTCTCTATCTCCCTGCTTCAGCAAAGATTGGACAAAGTTTTTTCCGAATACATCCGTCTACGAGATGCAAATGAAAACGGTTTCTGCCGATGTGCAACATGTGGCGAAATGTGGAGATGGCAAATAATGCAAAACGGTCATTACATAAGCCGACAGCATATAAAAACCAGATACGACGAAAGGAATTGTCATTCACAATGTTTTAATTGCAATATCGGCTTACGAGGCAACTTAGATCGGTACAAGCGATTTATCATAGAAAAATACGGGGTAAAGGTTCTTGAAGAACTGGAAACAGCCAAGAATGTCATTGAAAAATGGACCATTTCTGATTATCAGGAGAAGATCAAATATTACAAAGCTGAAGTCAATCGGCTAAGAAAAGAGAAAGGACTTTAAAATGGCAAAGACCGGATTCCCCTTTTATAGAGCCGAGACAGATCGTTTTCAGGATATCCGGATCAAACGACTAAAAAAAGAGTTTAAAGGAGCCGGCTATGCTGTTTACTCATATATACTCAATGAAATCTACCGAGTAAAAGGTTGCTTCCTGGAGTGGGACGAAAGTACTGCCTTTGACGTATCTGAATACTGGGATCTGAAGGAAAGCCAAGTTGAAGAAATTGTGAAATACTGTTGTGCAATCGGGCTATTTGATAAAGGACTATTCACAAACGGGAGAGTAATAACATCACGGGCAATTCAGATAAGATACATTGAAATGAGTAAGCTGGCAAAAAGAAATAGTTTTGATATTCCCGATAATATCTGTCTTATTCAAGAAGAAATACAAAAACTTCCAGAAAAAACAAGAAAACTTCTGGAAGTTTCAGACAAAGTAGAGTATAGTAGAGAAAAGAAAAGTAAAGAAAAGTATCCTCCCCCTCTATCCCCCGCAGGGGGAAATGGAGGATGCGGAAATAATCTTTTTTCTAAAGATACCAATACAGATGGGATAGAAAGAAACTTCGAAGGACTGGCCAACAGGCTGAACAGATTATTTATCCCTCCAGACGAGTTCAACACCATTTGCCAATTGTCGAACAATGGAGAAATAGGGCACCCCATTTGGACCATAATCCAAGCTGCTGAACGAGGAGGAGCTCGGCTGCACTCTCCCGGCAAATATATTATTTCAGAACTCAAAAAAGCAATCAAGAAATGAAAATCAATGTTTTCAGAACTCAATGTAAAATAGGTTCATTTGTCAAATACAAACAGAAAACAAGAAAAGTTGTCGACATAAACCGAAGTACCAATGAGGTTTGTTTAGACCGCCGTTTGTGGGTTCGCTGTACAGAAGTCGAGTTATTAACATCGGAATAAAAATATATGATCATGCAAAAAGACTGGAAATTAGAAGAAATAAAGCGTCTCAAAAAAGAGCGCGACAGAAATTTAGCAATACACTGTAATTATGTGGCTGCCAAACATCAAAGATTGATCGACAGACTGGAAAAGGAAATCAATCAATCAAAACACGAAACATTAATACATCTATAACTACCTAAAATTTAAAAACAATGAATGTTAACATCAAAAATTTAAACCTGTCGGTAATCATGCCGGCGATCACCAAGAGTGGCCAACTCGTATGTAACGACCGCGTACCATCTAAAGAGGACAAAGTAGAGCACACCAGCGGACTGTATCTAATCTACAAAGACGGACACGCAGAGCCGTTTACCGGCGATAACCCCAAAGATTGTGTACGATACATCGGATTAAAGCACAAAGACGTATCGTTTGCTATCTCACTGGCGGAGCATGATAGTGTACAGTTGCTTGACGATGATAGCCTCGAAGTATCTGTAAATGAAACATATTACGAACGTGAATGTGATGCGCTGTTTGATTTTGACGGACAGAAAAATACGGAACGCCTTGTAGCCAGAAATCCAAAGTTGAAAAATCTGCTGGAAGATGGCGAATACATCCCTTCGTTGGGACAACTCAACCTAATGGCGCATTACAAAGACAGCATAAACGATGCGCTTGAATACATAGGTGCAGAACCGTTAGCCTCCTCGGCGTGGTATTGGTCCAGTACCGAGGGCAGCCAGTCCTACGCATGGCTCGTGAACTTCTCCAATGGCTACACGGGCAACCTCAACAAGTACAATAGTGGCAGGGTTCGGGCGGTGGCAGCATTCAGCTTTAAACTTTAACCTTTCGGTGCGCTCCTCTTGGAGCGCGCCTTGGAATAAAAGAAAATGGAACAGAGAAGGCAATAAAAAAAGAAATCAAGATGGGACAAGTTAAAAGTTTTAATGACATAATTGCTGATTATTTGAAACAACGAGCAGAAGAAGATACCCTGTTTGCTCCAAAGTTTGCCAATCCAAATAAGAGTATTGATGAATGCTGCCGTTACATTTTAGGAGAGGCTCGTAAACGAGGAACTGCTGTTGCAATGAGTGACTCGGAAGTCTTTGGGATGGCCGTGCATTATTATGACGAAGAGAATATCAAGATAGAAAAAGTTTCTGCCGGTTGTTCTGTTTCTTCTTCTCGGAAAGTAAAACTCACAGAAGAAGAGAAGAAAATAGCCCGTGAAGCGGCTATCAAACGGTTAGCCGAAGAGCAATACCAATTGCTCAAAAAGAAGCCGGCGAAAAAGAAAGCAGATACAAATGTCCAACAAATGAGCCTGTTTTGATATGAAGCCGAGAACGAAATTGGAAAAGCTGGCGACGGAGTTAAGCGGAAAACTGCCTGCCATCACGAAGGAACAGGAAGACTGGGCCAAAAAGCATCTGTTTGACCATTTTGCCTACAAATGTAAGGATGAGCTATGGTGTTCCGAATGTGGTAAGATATGGGTCAATACGAGTAAAGATAAATTGGGTGACAAAATCGAATGCCCTTATTGCCATCATCAATTGGACGTAAAGGTCAGCCGGAAGCAGAAGATCTGTGAAGAGGCGTATATGTCCATCCTGCAAGTGAAAGGCGGGTTCCAGGTGATCCGGCATATACTATGTTGGAAAAATATTCGGAAGGAAACTTCTCCGGTGTATTATGATTTTACAGAAGTGGTTCAAGAGTGGATTCGTGAAGACGGAAAACGTACGATCATAGCCCGACCGATTAATATGGGCAGTAACGGATTTGTATATAGTTCACCTCTCAGTATCAAAGGAGAATATGGAAGTACCCCCTATAACTATTACGGTGATTTATATGCGATACATGGAGAGCTTTATCCAAGGAAAGAATTACTGCCGGAATTAAAAAAACGGGGACTGAATCGACGGTTCCCAGATGTAACCCCGTCGAAATTGATACGTGACTTATTGAAAGGTGGTAACGATTCGGAATTGTGTCTGAAGACCGGGCAAATCCCCATGCTGAAGCATATGTATAGAAACGGCTTCTCCCAACTTCGCTATAAACCGTCGTTCAACATCTGCAACCGCAACCATTACATCATTAAGGACGCTTCTATGTGGGAAGATTATATGTCTTTGCTGTCTTACTTTGGTAAAGATATGCGTAACGCCCACTATGTCTGCCCTAATAACCTGAAGACTGTACATGATAAACTACTAAAGATAAAACAGGTACGTGAAGCCAAGTTGAGACAGGAAAGGGATCGAGTACGAGCAATCAGTAAGCGTGAAAAGTTAATGAAGGATATAGCTGGCTTCTACGAGCGGATGGAAAAGTTCTTCGGATTGAGAATCGAAGAAGAGGATATAATCATCCGCCCTTTGGAAAGTGTCACCCAGTTTTATCAGGAAGGTAAGGCCATGCACCATTGTGTGTATCAGAACGGATACTATAGACGGCCGGAATGCCTGATATTGTCGGCAAAGGACACGGCTGGAAAACGATTGGAGACGATAGAGGTAAACTTGAAGACACTGGATATCGTACAGTCCCGATCCTTCTGTAACGGCGTAAGCGAGTATCACGACCAGATAGTCAAACTGGTGAAAAAGAATATGAACCTGATTCGTCGTAAAATGATTGCATAAAGAAAGTAAAAAATGAGGTACGCATTAAGAAAGCAGGATAAGATTGCGGCTGCAATGAGTGAAGATTACTTAGCAAATCATATTCTAAAAAGCCTTGATAGCTTTTTCGCAAATGGCGATGATGACCAAATTATCGGAGCTATTGAGCTGGATGTCTATCAAACCATATCAGGAGAAAGCTACGCCGTGTTAAGAGTAAATGACCTCGCAGACGATAACGCAATGTTGGAGTTTGCTGTAGTGGGTCAGCAATTTGATGTATTAAAACTGGCCTTTTTGGGCAGAATGAAAGGATAGAACAATGAAACTAAAAATCAAATAAATACAGGAGGTAAAGAAATGACAAAAATAAAATTGAATTGGGCATACGCAAAGGGCGAATTAGATACTGATACATTGGAGTTGGTTTGCATTCCGGCAAGAGGGAGGCGTGTGTTTGGTCCTGATGAATTGGACGCAGAACTTTGTATAAAGGACGGTATGAACTACCAAATAGCCGAAATCCATTTAGGCGATGTGGAAAGCTCAAATATCCTTTGCAAAGAAATCGCAAGACGATGGAACGAATTTGAGGAATGGCACGAGTGCAAAGAAAATACGGAAGATGTGCCGGAACGGAATACCCCATGCTTGCTAAGGATTGAGTACAAGGAAATATCTACTGGCATCATAGAAGTCGGTTATCTTACATCTGTCTGGGGTGAATACGGATGGACGGAAGATTATCTTGACAATTTCAATGAATCCGAATTTGAAGTTACTATCACCCATTGGAAGTATATAAACAAACCGAAAGGAGTTGAAGAATGAAAAAGAACATCAGGGAGGCAATAAAGGAACATCTTTATGCAAATGCGTTTGCAACAGACCCGAATAATCCGGGTTTTGTTGATAGGTTTTTTGAACACACTAAAGCTGCGGAATGGGGCGCAGATTGGCGCATCAACAGCGTATGGCATGATGTGAAAGAACTACCGGAAAACAATACGTGGTTTTTAGCACAAATCGGGAACGATTGTTTTGATACATTCACTATGAGAGTAGAAAGCGACAGATGGAAACAATGGTGTAAGGGAATGAACATAATTCGCTGGTCATACATCAAAGATTTATTGCCGAATATGGAGGACTGAATTTATGAAAGCAATAACAATTAAACAGCCGTGGGCAAGCCTTATCGCAGCCGGGCTGAAAGATATAGAAAATCGAACTTGGAAAACAAACTTTCGGGGTCGTGTGCTTATCCATGCAGCGAAAGTGTCTGTAAAAGATGGTTGGAGCGCACTTAACGGAATGCAAATAAAGAAAGTTTCCAAACACAAGTACAAACTTTACGGAGATAATGAAGATTTGCCAAAAGGCGCAATCATCGGTAGCGTCGAGATAGTCGATTGCGTTCAGAACCACCCCTCACCGTGGGCCGAAAAGGGCGTGTGGAACTGGGTGCTGGCTAACCCTATTTTATTCCCCGAACCAATACCGGCTAAAGGCAAGTTATCTTTCTGGGAATATGATAAAATTTTAGAACCTGTGTCTGATGACGATCATAAAATTTGCATGTGCCGTATATGCGTGGATGAAAAAGTTCAGGTGATGAGTATGGGGAATTATTTTGTATGTAAATATTGCGGTGGACGCTGGTATAAGTAAATCTATAACAAAATGGAATTGAACATTATGGATAAAACGAAATGTATCACTTTCGATCCGGCAGCACAGGAGGCTTTGCCGGATCATATTAAGGCTAAAATGAAAGCAGCTCGAGACAAAGCCAGATTAGAAGCATATCATAAGCAATGTCCTTGTTGGAACAGTCACAACGATAGTTGCTATGATGATAATTGCCCTTGTGATAGAGATTGTGAGTATATGAAAAGTTTCAATTTAATAAAATATGAGTTATGACACATAAACAATTAGTTGAAAAATGGGAAGTCCAGTTAACACATTGGAAAAATTCCAGCAACAATCTCACTCTCACGGAAGAGTACAGAAGCAAGGCTCTTTATTATGCATCTTCTATTTCTGCCTTTTTGATCGATTTGAAAGATGTGAACCCTTGGATAAGCATAGATGAACAATTCCCGGAAGATAAATATCCTGTATTATGCTCTTCCTCGATATATGGAAAAGTCGTTTTATGCTGGGATGAATTAAGTCAGACGTGGAATTATCCAGAAAGCAATGAGTTTTACTGCGATTGGGATAAGGTAGATTGTTGGATGCTTATTCCCGAAGTTTAAATAACATCTAAAAATAAATGAAGTATATAAAGATATATAAAAACCCCAGAGCTGTCACCTCTGGGTAAAAAGAAATTTTTTATAAGAGTTCAAAACGATCCAAAAGGTCACATATAAAATTACCAACAACGGCTAATTTATATGCCCAATCAATCATTTTATCAATGAACTTTACTGTATTCTTTATATGAACTTTTTTCATTTTTTTATGATTTAAGTTATGAGAAAGAACCAGAAGGCAATCTTTCTCCCAAAAAGAAACAGCATTGATTGCAAGAAGATACCACTTCTCCGATGACTATCTTCCCTGTTTTGGAGTTTGATACTCTTTTGCACATTGATAGGAGTCGAACCTATCCTTTCCATTTGTCAATTGGATGTTGACTAACCGGTCAATAGTGCATTTAGACTACAAATAAACTTATTTATTATTATTGTGTCAAATTATTAAACTAAAAAATCATGAAACTAACAAAAGAAGAAGACAAAGTTGTTTGCAAGTTCTTGAAGAATATTGCAGACGAAGGTGGAGAACAGTTTTTAAAGCTGACTCAGTTTATGTTACTCCGATGGTCAGAAGAAGGCATTCGGATAAATGCCGGCGAAATTGCTTTGGCCCAGGTGATCAACCATGAAGGGGAACAATACAATACCCGTATGGCTATTCAGTACTCGAAAGTTGGCAAGAAGACTTTGGAAGAGCGGGCTTATGAGATAGCCGACCGAATGATTTCTTCAAGATCAGATAATTGTGATATCCGGGAAGAATTGAAGAAGGCTATATTAACTGGATACAATTTGCATCAGGAGGGTTTCGACGATGAATGACTTAAATAGGACTATCCTAAGATTGTCTTAGGGTAGTCCTAAGAATCAACGACATTTACACTTTTGGAAACGATATATTTCCTTCTGTACTAAATGTGGGAACCTTTTAGCATAAGCTAAACTTGAAAATTGGCCTTTGCCGTTTTTACCAATTTTCCTAATTATAATTATTTTATTCCTCATAAAAATATTGTCCTATTGTTTTGTAGGACAGTGTAAATATAGAAAGTGATTTTTATATGACAACAATCGGAGTAAGAATGTTTAATATATTAGTAATCGGACTATTAAGATTAAATCTCCTCAAATATTATTTGATATTTCCAAATTAGAATTAAGAATTTATTAATCTGTCTCAGATTTGGTCACATAAAATAAAATATTACGAACATGCGCAAACAGTAATTACTATATTGGTAAAAAAACAGTTCGGAGCCGGCACGAAATAGAACCCGATTAGGCTCAAAGCACGAAAAAAATGAGCCCTAATCACATATTTGACAAACTACCGCTAAACTGAAAATTTAGCGGTAGTAGTTCACCAAATCCTATAATATCCCCCAATCCCTACATATGGAGATAAGCCATCTCGGCCAATGCCATAACCGGCCGTAATACCAATTCCCCAGCGGCGAGCTTTCACTTTTTCTGTTACATAAATCGTTTTCCGAAAAATAGAAGCACTATCGAGTTGAGCATTATAGCCGGATACCCAAATATGGTAATCGTCCGTTAAGTACTCTTTTTGCGTGATCCTGATCGGGACGAAGATAGGTTCTCTGACTGTATCACCTGATAAAGTGATATACACAGGGAACATCTCTGGAACCGTCTGGATCACCGTTTCATAAACCGGATAAGGGACTCGCTCTCTAAGAGTGTCAACACGGACGAATGTATCGATTTTGCAGACAAGTTTGACCTCTGCTTTCTTCGTGTACCGGCCGGCCAAAAAGCAAAGAAGACAGAGAATCAAAATCAGTATTACATGCCAAGATTTCATAACAAAATCCATCCTGTTATAACATCCGGCATATCGGCCTCTACCCCATTCTCCACACGGCTCATACCTGCCACAATACGGATCATCTGCTCACGGTCGTTCACATTGATTGGATCATCAGCCGGAATTCCGGCATAGTCTGATACGGCCTTGATATAGGCTTCCGTATGGTTTTCTTTCTGTGGGGCCCAACGGGTAATCATCTTACGGATAGTGTCGAGCTTGTAATTTTTGAAGTAGTTAGACAATATTTTAAACATCGCCCGGTATCCGTAAGCCATTGTTGTAAATTGCTTAAACGACTTATCCTTGCTTGGTCTCACCTCGCCCTGAAATAAGTCGCCATTGATCCGGATATTTCCGGGGTTACACAGGCGCAAACCGCGAGGTAATTTCATATTTATGCTCTTTTCCATTTGTAACCTCCAGCTCTATTTCTTTTATTTAAACAAACATCTGATATTCTTTTGGGGTTTACTCCAGTTATAGCTCCAGCTTCTTTAATGCTTTTAAAGACGGCAATCGTGTTACCTTCATAATCAAGCATCGCAACCGGTTTTTTGTTGCGTTCTACCAACTGAGCCAAAACATCAGGATGTAGCTTCTTGCCCTTTTTCGCATCACTCATCTTTCGTATTGTTTCCGGTGAAAATTTAACCCCTTTTCTTGATTCGGATTTCTTTTTTAGAGTTATCTTATTATTGACATTCATCTTATGGTTACACCATTTTAAATTCTCTACACGATTATCATTTTTTATCGTATTTAAATGGTCTACTTCAGGTAAACATTCATCATTGTTTATAAATGCAATAGCTACCAATCTGTGAACAAAATAAGACTTTCTCTCCTTTTGGTTTGGGCATAATCTTACTTTCACATACCCGTCTTTATCAATATATCCTTTCAATATTCTATCGGTTTTTGAGCGGTATTTTGGCAATGATTTTACATTTCCTACAGATGACACCTGATACAATCCTTCATAACCAGGAATGTCTCTCCACTCATCGTTGTTATTTCTAAGTCCTCTTGCTGTCATAATAAATTCCTCCATTATTTAATTGTACATTAACTGTCGATTTTACTAAAACTCGCTGGGTGGTTCACGATCTGAACATCCATGCTTGTTACACTTGCGAAATTCCAACGCGTTGTTCTTGATCATAAGCTCCGTATTCTTCTCGGTCAACTCCCGGACACGCCCTCGGTATTCGTCTATCTTTTCATACAGGGAATCAATTTTAGCATCCAGTTCGCCGACGCGACGTTCTTTCTTTTCGTATAGCTCTTTCCATTCAGCAGCATATTGCGTGATATTGTCCGCTTCCGCCTTTTTAGCTTCAGCAGCAGCCTTGCGCTTGTTATATTCCCGGTAGCCCCAGTAGCCGGCAACGGGGATCAGTACGGCGGTTACAAAGCCGCCTATCACGTTCGACAGGCGGCTAAGGGTTGTAAGCAGTTCTTCTTCCATGACTTTATAGGCTACAGACAGATGAATATACTAAGATAGGTACTTGTTAATGCTGCAACTTCGATCCAGAACATCGGTTTAGTGTACAGAAAATCCGATATAATGCAATCGTTTTCATTTCGCACCATCATGGCCACGGTATAACCCACATACGCTATCCAAACCATCAAACACCACGGACAGTTACAGGCTACCCAAGCCTGCGAACCCACAAGGCAAAGTATAGCCCCCATTTTGTGTATGCCCCCCTCGACGATATCCTTGAAGTTTGGAGCAGCCCCAATGAAGAACATACCGGCACAAGCTAAGAATGCCAGCCATTCTGTGCCCGGCTTACTTACTTCCAGCACGGCCGGCATCAACAATCCGGCAGTCAGCCACATTGTAGCCATAAACCAGTGATCGTGTTCCAGTTTGTAATAGGTTGCACTGATAGAGTAAGGTACACCTTTTGCCTTTATACAAACTGCTGCCGTATAAACTGCGATAACCAAAAAAGAAATAATTAATAATAACATGATTTTCAAACTTTATTGTTTAACTTTGTTTCCGGAGACCGTAGGTCCCCTAATTTTCTTTTTTTTACAGCCTCCAATCTGTGATAGCCTGGAGGCTGTTTTATTATTCTTTCGCCACCGAACATTTTATATCTCCATTTGTTTTAAAAGAAAATACCCAACCTGGGGTTGGCGATTATCAATAATTTTTTCTGAATATACATTTGCTGTCTTTCTGCTGTGACAGCCCAAAGACAGTGTCACTAATTTATTAATACGGCCTTGCAGGCGGAGTGAAGTTTGATGTCCAACGGGCAATATTACTGATGCGAAACTCGTCAATCATACCGTTCAGATACAATCCATAATCCCGATATTTTCCGATCATTAAAGAACTATAGTACCCTGAAACCATCGTTGATGTGAAACCAGACGCATACACTCCATTTACATACACTTTCCAATATCGAGATTGTGACCTGACGATCGCAAGATGAACCCACTGATCCCGTGGCATCGTAAAATAGCATATTGCATCCCCTCGGGTTCCACCATACTGCAATCCAAAGAAAATGCGTCCGTCTGATTCCTCCATTATATCAAAGCTGTAACTTCCACCACCATTGCCTTTTGACATTATACCGTTTTTCACACCACTTTTCAGTTTAATCCAAAAATCGACGGTATAGTTTGGATATAGGGACTCGTTTATGGCATTCGTTCCACTTATCTTTACATACCCGTTTCCTGAAAACGAAACGCAATTCTTGAATTTTCCCACTACATAGGACATATTACTACCAACATAAGGCTTGCCTGAGGCTTCATCTTTCAATGATCCATCAAAATGTAGCAACAGCAAAGTATTCCTGTCTACTTTCTTCCGTCCCATCATCGATCTTATCATACCAACCTCCTTTCCGCCGAAAGTCGGTCAGATACTTGAGTTAAGAGGTGTTTACCCCCCCTCCCATTAACATTTGTAAACAATTATTTCTCATGATTTTATCTCCTATTTTTTAGTCGTTAATATCTTGTTTCATCTTTTTCAACGGCAGATCATTCTTCGTAAGCCCAATAGCGGATCAGGACAGTGCCATCACCGCCGTTACCGTAAGTACCACAACCGCCACCACCGTAACCGCCACTTTTTCTATTGCCATTTCCAGTTCCGCATCCTTTGTCGTAATCGGATTCTCCACCCATGCCCCCATTTATATTTCTGTCTGAACCACCACCTCCGGCATTTCGTTTCCCAGTAGGTTCGCCAAAATCGCGGGTTGTATGCCTTTGCCCCTTTCCTCCGCCATATAGGGAACCAGCTGGATAGAGAGAGCCATTTTCATTGCGGCTGCCTATTCCGTTAGATCCATCAGAACCCGCTTTAGCCGTATCTGAATCATCTCCCGCTCCGCCACTTCCGCCGTTGCCACCAGTATATGCCCCGGCATTACTTCCGCCTGGATAACCATTACCCGCACCATTTCCGCCATTAGCTCTATAACTTGAATTTAAGAATTGAGAGTATCCACCGTTGGGGGCAACTTCAGAATACCCTCCAATTCCTCCTTTCCCAACTGTTATCGGAATTGACTGACCCGGTGCAACAGAGATAGCATCACCGTCTCTCCATCCGGATGTATCTTTTTTGAAGGTTTTAGTATAGCCGCCACCTCCACCGCTTCCATTATGTCCTGCACCCCCTCCTCCGACAAGAAACACATCAACCTCCCTACATCCTTTAGGTACGATCCAGGTATAATTCCCGGCAGGATAGAACCTCTTGGTGAACAACTGCAACTTCTTCCGTCCCATCATCGACCGTCTCATCTACGCCCTCCTTTCTTACGATAAGAGGTCGTAACTTCTTTATTTAGAGAGCATTTTACCCCCCCCCGTTTAACTTTTAATAACATAACCTGTTTCATTGCTTTACCTCCTGTACAATTGTGGGCAAGTCTTTCAAGTCGTTCGGATAACCTGTAACGGTTGTCAGAATGCAGAGATAGATCACACCGTATTGTTCATAATATTTGTCTTTCTCGAATGCCATACCCTGCACGTATGGAATAGGATCATCAAGCGTGCCTGCGTGCTCAGCTTCAACGATCTTATACAGTGAAGCAGTTTCTATGCCCGGTTTCCAGTCGGCTTGCAGCTTGTGCTTTTGTATCACTTCAAACAAAGTGTCGCTTTCTCCTTCCACTACTCGAAGCCGGAAGCCTATTTCAACTTCCTTGCCAAACTCTGCATCTTTCTCACCCCAAATGGGGAATAAGACCTGCATCTCCAACGCTTGGCTGGCTGTGAGAGACACGCTGTTCATCATCGCACGGGCAAAGGTCACTGCCTGCGCTTCCGGGGATTTAGCGATTGCCTTATCTGCTTTAGTTTGCAAGGCTGCCGTTGTTGTATGGATCATTTCAGGATAGCCTTCCACCACGATAGCTTCGACCTCCTCGGCTGTTTGGGCGGCATCGATACGGGATAGCAAGCCGTCTGTCACCTTGCCGCATTGCTCCGAATAGTCAGCTATTTCGTCAAGAGCAACCGTTAAGATATTCGAGGCGTACAGATGACCGCCTACTTCGACTTCTTCCTGCCGGCCACACTTGTCTTTCAGACGAAGCGTATCACCGGCATAGGCATCCTGTTCGTCGATGTAGTAATGATGGATGTCTTTGTCGTAGATTTCCTGCCGTTTGGCATCACGGGCACGCCAGAGCAATTCTTCCGGAGTCGGTTCAGGTTCTGGAGTGGGCTGCATGTGCCAACACTCCAACGGGGTTGCATCCGGATGTTCGTTGTGGTACTGTTCCTGTTCTTCTGAGAGCGGAAGATAAGCCCCAACCTCATAATCGTCTATATCTGTACTTATGAGATAGGAATCAGGAAGTTTTACTTTCGTTTTCCAAAAATTAATGTCTTTATGAATGTATATCATATTGCTATTCTTAATTGTGATAATATAAACAAATTATACCCTGTCCTCCTTTTCCTCCTTTACGTGACAGACTACCACCTCCTCCGCCACCAGCTCCAATGCCACCATTTCCGCCATTCGTAGGATTGCTTGACCCTGAATTTCCACCATTTCCACCTGATTCAAGACCTGCCGCCCCACCACCTGCTCCAGATCCATCCGAACCAGATCCGTTCGAGCCTTTCCCCGAAGTTCCACCTCCTCCAAATAGGCCAATAGGAATAAGTACATTGTTATATTTATATCCTGTACCACCTTGATAAGATTGACTATTTCCACCTTTATAACCGCCCATACCATCTGCATTACTTACACTGTTTCCACCGGTCATTCCTGACGATGAATTTCCATTACCCGACATAGATGCGCCTGAACCACCAGCATAACCGTAAGAACCATTCCAATAACCAGGAGAGCCTCCACCATTATTACAAATCGCGATATCGGAAGATGGGTTTTCTACCAACTTTGATAGAATGGTATATATACTGTCTGGTATTTTAGAGCCATTACCAAGCCCTCCTGCTCCCTCACTATTACCTCTTTGCCCTCCAGCACAGATTATCGTATCCCCGTTTATTTCAAGAGTTGTACTATCCCCATCAGTTTGTGCATTTACAGGCTTTGCAATTTTACAAGTCAAAGTTTTCGGTAGCAAAGAGATTTTTATATTACGAGCAAATGCTATTGTTCCAGAAGCTCCACCGCCACCACTGTTTGTGCCACCTCCGCCGCCACCTCCAACGATTAGCAAATCCACAAACTTATATTTTTTCTCTATTATATAATTCTGTTGGATACCTAAAGGACTTACCAGCTTTACCAATTTAGGCACTGTATTATATAGATTACCTGATATCAATCTACGTTTCATCTCTTCCTGTTTTGAATTATACCCTAACTACTATTATCCCGTGTTCTTTCTTCAAGGATACACCTGTCGGTTTCCCGTTCGGTAACGTTACACTTGATTCCTCGGACTGCCAGCCAGAACCATTAGGGACCGGTTGGTCAAAGTCCGACCCGGAACTGTTCAAGATCGACAGATAGAATTCCTGCATTTCCGGTACGCTGGCGATATCGGCAAAGTTGATCGCTTGCGGGGATTTGCTTGTGTATTTGAAGCGAAGGTTATACGGTGATGACGGAAGAGCCGCCAGAGACTCGACATCGACATACTCTTTCAACCTCAAAGAGTCCGATACCTTCGTTTTCTCTTCATTGCTGTAATTATTGTCGGTATGGACATAAGCAGCGTCCTTGACCGTATGGTCGTCATTCTGTAACTGGGATAGCCTTGTCGGAATCGCCTGCTGGACGTTTGTGATGCTCTGGTTCAGCCCGGCAATGATCCCTTGCAACGTCTGTGTGTCCTCTACGTTGGCAAGAAAAGCGATGATCTCGTTAAATGACTCGATGGCACTCGATGCGTCACCCGAAACGAGCGTGTTGACCTGCTGCTGCAAGGCTGTCAGCGCGTTCCTGATTTCCGTGTCGTCGTAGCTTTCCCCGTCCTGTCCTTCGGCTACCACACCCGTATCCTCTTCGCCTATTTTCCAATGCTTGGTTTCCGGATCGATCGAAGGAACCGGGGCATCGTTTCCCCGAAGGTTCGGGGTGTCAAACTTACCTTCAGCCGTCGTGATCGTCAGGATATAGGTCGTGGCATCATTCGTTTTAACTGTGACCTTCACCTCCTGCATGACGGCCGGCAACTGGGCAAACGTATGAACGCCATCAGCCAGCTTCATGTTGAATTTACCATTTTCCAAACGTTCAAATAACCAGACTGATGTAGGGTAGACGGTTGCGTTATCGGCCCATTCAGCCGTCGTCAGTTCGATCTGTTGATAAATAAATGCACCTTTCTTACTCATTGCTTAAATATCCTTGTTTTATCGTTCGTACTGATTCATTGTAATAATTGGCTCCTGTCAGATAAACATTACCGGGCAAGGCTGTACCGCTGCCGGATTCCTGCCACGAGGCTTTTCCCCCGGCAAGATCATAAAGCCGGTAGAATACATATTCGCCATCTTCCGCTACACGCACATCATCACCGATACGAAAATTGATGGTTGTACCGTCGGTATTGACATAGCTCAATGTATTTTCGTCCGGGATAGCCTCCAACGTCGGGATCTCCGGTTTGTTCTTGATATAATTGGGCGATTCCTTTCCTGAGAGCCAATCAGGGCGAATACCGGAAACGATCCCTTCTGCAGCCTCGGCGGCAGTGTTGGCCCGATCAGCTGCCTCATTGGCTTTTTGAATAGAAATCTCTGTACTTGTTTCCCGTTTGGTTTCTTGACTTTGACGAATTTCCTCCTGGTTCTGGCGAACCACTTCCGCCGCTTCCCGCTCTTCTTCTGATACTCCACGGACTATTTCAGCCGCTTCCCGTACGGCTTCGGCCTTGATACGTTGCTCTTCGGATAAAGTACGAAGCGATTCAGCCTCGACACGGACTGATTCCGACTCTTTGCGTATGCTCTCGGCCTTCGTCCTTTCAACTTCTGTTTCCGTTCTTGTCTGTTCCGCCCTTACCCGACTGGCTTCTACCTGAACGCGAGACGATTCAGATTCTATCCTTGCTGTTTCGGCTTCCTTGCGCAAGTTTTCAGATGTATTTCGCTCACTCTCACTTGTTTTGCGTATGGTTTCAGCCTCCTTACGGACCGTTTCCGATTCCTTGCGTTCTGTTTCGGCGGTTTGTCGCTCTGATTCATTGCTTCTGCGAAGAGCTTCCGCCTCGGTCCGTTTCGTCTCGGAATTCTTACGGGCAATCTCGGAAGTGGAACGTTCCTGCTCAGCGGCAACCCTTTCGATCTCCGCTTCTATACGTGCTGCTTCCGCCTTGATTCGCTCCGCCTCCTGTTCACAGACTTCCACGTTCGTTTGTTCGGTAGCCTCGGCGGCCGCATTGGCCCGGTCCGCCCCGGCATTGGCTACCTCGGCAGCTTCCAGTGCCGGAGCCTGGAACTCGGTCAGTACATCATCCGGCAATTCATGCCAAAGTTCTGCAATCTGGTCTTTCGTCAAGTCCGTAAAGTGCCAGCGAAGATCATCAATGGCAATTAACGACCGCCAGGCCGTATCTTCCTCGCTCTTATATTTCCACTCCAAACCGGTGTCACCTTTGCGAAACTCCGGGGTTTCGCCCGCGTCACCTTTCAAATAGGACAATTGTATCAACGTCTTCCATTCGGACGGTTCGCCACCGGAAACACTCACCTTACGCCACTGGATGGCCGTTCGGTCCGCATCGACCTGGAACTCGACATCATGACCGTCCACACCTTTCAATATCTCAACGGCTACGCGGACCAGCTTGTAACTTGCTCCCAGGGATTGCAGGACGGGAAGTGACGTTATACCGGAAAGGCTCTTTACTTCCTCCCATTCGCCCGGATCCTTCGAATTGCTCGATATGAGCTTTTCGACCTCGACCGCGATCTTTTGTAAGTCTTCTATCGTGAGTATCTTACCGTCCGATGTAATTATATCGCCTACTGCCATACATGTTCCATTTTTTATTTAAAGTTCATTCCGCATCCGAAACCTGTACCGTCATTTGCTTCTTTTCCTGGAGCTTCTCTATCAGAATAGCAACAATACTTTTTTGTTCTTCACCCGTCAATGCATCCGGATCAGAAAGCGACAAGGTCAGACGTTTTCCTTCCGAGTAGTTCATATACCCTACCTGTTTGCCGTCCTTCTTTATGTAAGATACAAACGAATGTTTGTTTTCCGAGAGGTCATGGGTTGCCATATATTCGGCCGACACATTACCGGATTGGACTGTTCCGTTTGATGTCAATACCTGTGTTTCCATATGCCTACTTTTTTTCTATCAGTTCTACAATCTGTCCATATCCTCCCGGATTGAGCACCGCAGCGGCCTGCTTGACCAAAGCTGCTTCCTCGGCCGTCAGCTCCACTACGCCTTTTGCCTTGGATATCTTGCAATACAATTCATAGGAGGCAAGCTTCTGTTTCGCGACCATCTCGGCATCCGACGACGGACGGATAAAATCCCCGCTGAAAAGAAGCAGGCTTACCGTTTCATCTATCATCTTGGCTTTTTCTTCCTCGCCTTTTCTTTCTTTTATCTCTTCCCCGTTCCAAGCTTTGAACGGCACATGCAAATTCAGTTTCATAAATTTCTATTTTTTTGAGATTAAAAATTATCTGTATTAAAATCAACCGAACGTGGCTTTGTACAAGCAACGGCTATGCCATTGTCAAATACAAACCAAGTATCGCTGTTATCTATTCTATAAGCCCCTTTTAAGCCCCCTCTCACATTCCCTTTCGGACTCTTGGTGAAATATCCATCTGAATAGATATAGCCATCAAACCAAGCAGCCCAAACAGTGTCTCCGGATGGGTAAGAAGGAGATTGTTTGCTAGAACCATAAATCGCTGCTGAACCGGGAGCACGTCCTATCGCTTTCACTCCAAAACGGCCTTGTGTGGACGCTCCAAATGCGACATCAACCAATCCGTCATTATTATTACCATAACCCATTTTTATAGTGCGGGATTTATCCCCGAAATAATCCAAACCTTCCCATACAAGACGATTATTTATTATCTTGAAAAGGCCAATCTGGCCACCGTTCGCCGTAATTGTCCCGCTAAACGTCCCGTTTTTGGCAGTCATATTTCCAGATCCGTCTATGCTGAAGCCACTATTAACAGTAGTATAACCTTCCAAATGTATCTGGTCTGCACCTATTGCGACCGTGCTTAACTGCTTGCCTACATATGTGGAAACATAAGCCTGAGTCACCAGCTCCCTATCGTTAACTTCTTCCGCAAAAAGCGAAGCGAATCCCGACTTGGTGATGAAACCAGAGGCCTTTACATATCGGTCCAAATTGTTCACGTCAGTCGTTACCGCCTCAATACTATCCGCCTGGATGTCGATCTGGCTTTGCAGTTGTTGTTTAAGACTGTTAGTCCCGTTTTGGTATTCTGAATAGGTCACACGGGCATTGATATCGTCCGCCATGATACTAAGCTGGCTGTCATAGCGGCTCGTGATCACTCCTTCGGAATCCTTGATCTGTTTCGTGGCCCATAGCTTGATCCGCTCCTCGCTCTGCTCTATGCCGGTGGCAAGGTAGAGGAACGCGTCAGCCGCACTATCGTTACGGAGCGTCACGCCGTATATCAGTATTTCTCCTGTAAAAGCAATGTCGAAATCACCTTTCTCATCCCACATACCGGTATGGTAATAAAGGGTATAACCGCCCGAAGGAGGCAAACTTTCTTCTTTGTAAAGTTCCGATCCGGACACCCCGGCACGCAATGTACCTGCCCTTAATACCCGGTAATGGAAAGAGAAAGAATAGGTGTATTTTCCATCCTCGCTCGGATTGGAATGCATCGGGATATCCATTAAGTCGTTTGCCTGACCGGCACTACTGTTCAGAATCCTCAAGACACGACGGTTTCCGTCACGGTACATACCAACATACGTTTCTTTATCCACATAGAAAGAGGACGGCAGCCAAAGCCATCCATCTTTGACTGGGATGTAATGCACCAGGCTCTTCGTATCCCAATAATAGGTGTTGGACGCAAACGAAGGGTTCCGGAGGATATTCCCCTTTTCCCCAGATATATCATTTCGTACACCCTCTATCTCGCTACGGAGCTTGCCTTCCATCACTTCGAATGTCTGCTCAATGGTGCTTCCGTCTTCCAGGTAATAGGTGCTATGCTGAAAGATACCACCATTAATATAGATGCCATGCCCTGTAAGGGTACGCCCGTTGACCGTCAGCCCCCCCAGATTCCCGATGCGGACCTTCGTATTGTCGGCTATGAGTTGCGGACTGGTTACTTCATCGAGCACATCTATATAAGGAGCATAATCGTCGGAAGAAGTCAAATAGATAAGCCCCTGGCGATTCTTCTCCTCAAGGTTCCCCATACGGAACGCTACGTCACCTGCCTTTGGCACGCTCCCGCCCTCGATCACTTTAAGGTCGAACCTCTCCGATGTCACGTTTTCCACTTCGGCAAACAAGTAACGGATTCCACCTTTCCCGTCCCGTTGCTGGATACGAACAAGGTCACCATCCCGAAGATTCATGAACATTTCGCCCCCCATATCGTCCATCTCACAGCGATAACGACGTGTTCCGAGCGGAGTGACCGTCTTTATCTTGTTAAAATCTGACACGATATGGGAACCGTTCAGCCCCAACACTTGGGAATAAACCAGCTCGTAGACTTTAAATGTCTTCCGCACCGTCCAGTTGTCCACCGTACCGGAAGCTGTAGGCGAATCAATACGCCAGCCATAACCGAACATACCGGAAGCAAAATCACGGCTGCCTATGGAGTTTCCTATAATTGCATCCGAACGGATCACAGCCGATTCACCTTCAATACCACCATCAGCCGTAATTTTCCAACCATTTCCCCCTTCAATACCGGTCAAAAAGTCAGGTGAACCGATACTTTCATGAAATCGGATGTTTCCTAATGCGTAATCGTCTATATCTTTACGGATAAACATGCCATCCATTTCTATAATGGCACCACGTATAGCGTCTTCTATCTCCTTCAGTGCCCGAAGTGCCGTAAAAGCATTCGTATCCGATGGCCGGATATCATCGTTCAGCTTTATATGATAAATACCACTGCCACTACCACCAGTCCCCGGAGTACCGATACTCGCGATTACTTCTGGCTTAATTTTAAGTATAAGATTGTCATTTTCAACCTCATACAACAAATCACCCTTATCTTCATCTAACTGATATCTCATTGTATTTTCGGAAGGACTTGAACTGCTATTTTCAACATTCGCTCAGCGACATTAGGCATCTCGAATATATTATATACCAAATAAGCACAAGCGTAACAAATCGCGGGCATTAATGATTCACCGTAATTCGAAAGACTATCATCAGATAAGTCCGTCATGCTTTTTACATAATTGAAATATTGTAATTCACCGGATGGAAAACATTCTATACACAGCCCTGTCTTATTATGAGAAAAAACGCATGAAGGTTTATTTACACCACTTCGGGTAACGGCATTGTGTTGAATTTTATAGTCTTCACTTCCAAATGGAGAAACTCTCTGGACCTCTCTTTTCCATCCCGAAAGACGTAGAGACACAAAACGTAAAAAATCTTGCGGTAAAGGAATTACCGTACAACCTTCACTACTTGTTCCGCCAGATGTCATATTTCCGGTGTTCAACAAAGCAATAGAGACATTTTCATCCTGTGCTATGAGATTTATAGCATCAGGTATAACAGATTCTATATACTCTGCCAGCTTTACTGTATCTTCTGATAACAATGAGAGATTTTCTTCCTCGCCTATCTCATTCATTATCGCTCTGGTTTTATCTATTATACCCTGCTTTGTCATGATTATCTCATATTAGGGAATGATACACTCTTTTTCTTGGCCGCTTCTTTTACATCCTGTTTACTCTTCAGAGAATCTAACTGGACACCATGCTTGGTGACTAACACGTTTATAGCATCCTGAACACGCGTAATGTAATTATACTCTTTTACCTTACCGTTGCTTGCTACTCTCTCTTTAGACTGCATAGGCGAAATTACTTCAAGAAAGAAAAGCTCACCATACCTTGGGTCTGACTCTATTGCATCTTGCAACCGTTTGTCAGAAGTTACAAATCTCGCAGATACCCGTGATACCCCAGATGGAACACCTCCTGTAAATTCAATACGTCTTGGAATACCACCTACATTAATAATCGTCGAAAGTTCGGCAGACGATGTACCATATATTTTCTTATACATAACCTTATCTCTATCTAAAAAGGGAGAATCTAAAAAATGCAGAATCTCCCTTTTCTAATTAAACATTAATTATCAGGCTCCGATATAGACATCTCCATCATACTTTACCCATTTTGTCCCATTCCACTGAGCCAACATACCGGCCTTCAACTCATCGTTGGTTCCAGTCGATGCGACATCCTTCTTCAAGTACAGGATAGCGCCTTCCTTATTTCCCTCACTTGGCAAAGTCGCACCATCATTTGTTTTTGCCTTTACAAGATCTGGTTCCGCATCATTGAAACCGGACGTGTTCGGCTTGATCAGCAGATGACTGTATCCTTTCAACGTTAAACAGTCTGTCTGAATCGTAACATTGCGTTCAGCAGCTTCGCCCTGCGTTTCCATATTGATATTCCGTCGCTCCTCCTCCATTTTGTAGAGAACCAACATATCAAGATCAAGACAAATACCGATCTCCGACAAACCAACTTCGTCCAGAATAGGCAAATGGACAACATTCATCGTTCCGAAAGAGCTTTCGAAGGCTTGGAATTTGATACCCCATTTCTCTCTGGATTTCACGTTAATATCTTTCGTCAACGTGTAATCGACTGTCATCATATCTTCCAACAAATCCTTGCCGACACCTACAAAGGCTTCCTTGCTTCCGTTGTTACCGGTAAATTTCATTTTGGTAATACCGATAAAATCCGCAAAGCTGAACTTACCTTTCGTATATTCATAGTGTTTCTTGATGGACCACATGATACCCTCCTGAAAATACACGTTTTCAATTCCACGATTCGGATATTGCGCATCCTTGATCGCGATCTTACCCTTGATACCCAGCAAATAGGACACTTCGCATTTGCGACGGAATTCCCAAAGGTCATTTTCCATCACATCTTCCTTATCCCAGGCCACCTTTTTCTTTACATTCTCAAAATATTCGGTAAACTTGGTGTTGGACATCTTCCGCTGCATATAGACTTCGCGAGGCGTAGGCGCCTGATTGGTCGGAGGACAGAACAACTGGCTTTCGCTGCCGGCCTTGGCCATACAATACAAGGCCGTGCCCTCCGGAATAGAAGGAACATAACATTCCACGTCTGCCGGGTTTTGCTTTTTCCCATTAATGGCTACAACTACTGGAAGCCCCGACGAAGCATCCAGTGCCACAACATAAAGCATCAGATCCACACCGGGAGTGACCGTCGAACCGTCGCTTGCATAACCGTCCACTCCACGAACGTTGATTGTGTCATATACGTTAAACACACTGCCGTCCGCTGCATCAATAGGCAATGCTACACGTTTTTTACTTGCAGACTCCGTATGTTCAGCGTTCGTGATACAAGTGATACGGGAAGCATCGATATTATAATGCTTGACAACATAATTCGTTTTTCTCTTTTTCTTTGCCGCTTTTCGGGCAACCGTGTCAATCGGGAAAAAATCAGGACGGAATTTCGCAATATCCTCGTCTATGTCTTCAGCTATGATATCGCCCGTTTCACCACCTCTTTCCAAAGTGGTCACAGAAGTATCCTGCCCTCCTAACTGTGTTTGCAAACCCTCATGGCCTTCCGTAGCCGTTCCCCCTTCTGGTGCTGGCGGAGCAACAGTTACCCCTTCAGCCATAAGGACAGACGCATCTCCAAACGCAATCCCAAGAATCATTAACACCAAGGATAAAATAAATCCCTTTTCGTTTCTCACATAATTTACAAATTTTCCCATCGCTTTACTTATTAAAAATTGATTAATCATTCCATACGCTCGACTTGTAAGAAGGCTTTTTTTCGGCACGTTTAACCGTTGAAGCGGTGCTTGCCCCTAATCTTGGCAATCCGTCACCGGCATTATCCTTTCTCATCCTGTCAATCTTTTGATTTCTCCCTGCAACAACACCAGACTGAAAAGATTCTTCAATGTCAGTCTTATAATTCATGGCATTGTATAACATTTCCAACAGTTCGGTAGTGTAGTTTCCTTTGAAAATGGGCTCAAGTATCCGGCTGTAGGCACTGTCAAGAAATTCATCGATATCGATTTTTCTGGATGTGGCAAATTCATCCAGAACCGGTAAACTCGCTTCAATATTTACATCGTATTCCTCTTTGCTTTTACGCATGGATTCCAATTCTTCCATGCGCTCTTTCTCGGCATTCTGCAAATCATTCCACTCGTCCGAACCTTCTTCTGCTCCCAAAATATCCTTTCCGAAATATCGTACAAGAGCCGAAGTTGCCCCCCTTTTACCGCCAGCCATGTCCGAAAGGACTTGTGCAAGGCGCGGATCTTTTGAAAGTATTTCGGTCATACGCTCTTGTGATTCGTCATTCTTTTGCCGATAATCAAGCATATCAGAATAAACAGAGTCTTCGTCTTCACCATAAGACTCTCCCATACGAGAACGCATATAATCCAAATAAGCCTGTTTCTTGGAAGGTTTATTTGTCGTCCCTGAAGATCCCACAGGTACTTTTTCTTCTTCGTTTCCTACATTATTATCCATGAAATAATATTTAAAGTATTACTTTAGCAAAGTAAAGACATTATTTTGTGGTTTAATCTGTTATAATGTTATATATTTGAACCATTATAACAAACCAAAGCATTTTTTCATGGCAAAAACAGAGAACTGGCAAAAAAAAGATGATGTATTTAAGGCATACGAAAGGGCAATAAAAGAATTGGGGGATGTTGCACGCCGGGTTCCCAAGAATACGATCATAGAAAAAGCGATGTCTTATCCGGCTCCAAGGTATTACATCACCTTAGAAGTCGCTATCAGAAACATATCGCTTATGTATAGAGGGATACAACCGGACATGTACAACCCCATGAAAATAGACATGTACGACAGTATTTTCAGGAAATTTGTTGCAAAAGGGCTAAAATATCCGGGATATAGCTATTTGGAAACCATCATCAATAATGAAGCTCCTTCTTTCTATATCGAAAAAAGGCAATTTGTACGCATTATCAATGACAAATTAAAAAGAAAATGATCCTGGTATTCATATTTATCCTTTTTTATTCCCTATCACGGTACTACGATCTAAGCGATTACGGACTGTCCTCCGGATTCCGATATTGGCAACTGATTACATACAATTTCATACATCTGACCTTTATGCACATGTTCTTCAATTCAATCGGATACCTGATATATAAGCCGGTGATTGCAGAATATTATGGACGCAAAGCCCCAATTATCGTAATACCAATATCTGTAATCCTGTCTTCTGCAATCTTTTGCTCTGGAAAACCGACATTCGGCGCATCAACCATCATATTTTCCATGATCGGCATGTATTTAAGCAAGATATGGCAAGATGGGCATTCGAAGCGACAGAAATATACAATCATGCTGCTTATAATGTTAATAATGCAGTCAATATTCGGCTATAATGTCATTAATTGGAAAATACATATTTCAGCTTTAGCAATCTCATTCATTTTATCTCGATTATGCACGACATTCACAATGATTTCGAGATCGAAAATATCTTGGAAGAAAACAGAAAAAGACACGAAATAATAAACGCACCATACAATCCAGTCACCGGTCTTGGCGCCGTAGGGGAACGAAAAAAGATTTCAATAAAAGACTCCCCTATTGGCGATATGTATTTACCGGTTGAATTGATAAAAGAAAACCTGTTTATCCGTAGACTCGCCAAATACGGATTCAAAGGATATATTATCCGATTTATTAAAGAAGTGGAGTATTCCGAAGAAGCCCTAAACCAGCTTTGGATTGAATTTATAAAATATCGGATAATATACGATTTTGAATACTGGGCCTATTCATTCATCTTTATAAAAGATAAAGTGAGCCCAAAAGATATCCCATTTAAACTAAACCGTGCGCAAAGAAGAGTACTGAATAAACTTGAAAAACTACGAAAGGCCGGAAAGCCTATCAAGTTTATCCTCTTAAAAGCACGACAGTGGGGAGGATCAACACTCGTCCAAATTTATATGCTTTGGATAATGCTCGTACATCGTCGAAACTGGAATACCGTCATTTGTGGAGATGTGGAAACACAGTCAAGAAACGTTCGGGCAATGATCACAAAGGCTTTAAACAAATACCCTTCTTATCTGCTTGGAGAAACGGTTAAATTCACACCCTTTGAAGGTTCAAGCAAAAACAAAGTCATTCAAAACACAAATTGTGTTGTCTCGATCGGATCTTTCCAAAAACCCGATACACTTCGAAGCGGTGACATATCAGGAGCTCACCTAACCGAAATTGGACTTTGGAGAGCTACACCAGGCAAAAAGCCGGAGGACCTTATCCAGTCTATATCCGGTTCCATTTATGATACAGCATATACGATTTTAGGGTTGGAAAGTACGGCAAAAGGCGTTGGTAATTTTTTTCATCGTACATGGCAACAGGCTGTCAAAGGTAAAAATAACCTGCTCCCCATTTTTGTAGCATGGTTTGATATTGATATTTATTCAATCCCTATTGATAACCACGAAGAGTTTATCCATTCTATGGACGAATACGAATGGGACCTTTGGAAACTGGGAGCTACACTGGAAGCTATTGCTTGGTATAGAGAAAAAAAGAAAGACATGAAAGATATTTGGCGTATGAATTCTGAATATCCAAGCACTCCAACAGAAGCCTTTCAATCTACCGGCCGACGACGTTTCCGGCTTTCAGACACGCTCAAACTACGCGAAACTTGCATCGATCCTATTTTTCATGGTGAAATTTCAGGTTCGGAAGAAACGGGTGTAGAAAGCCTTCAGAATCTTCGGTTGTCAAAAGAAGAAATAGGCTGCTTGTCCATTTGGAAAATGCCGGATAAATCAAAACGATATCGAAATCGTTATATTGTCGTTATGGATGTAGGGGGAGTTTCAGATGAAGCCGACTACACGGATATCACCGTCTTTGATCGCTATTGGATGATGGACGGAGGCATCCCGGAAGTGGTAGCCGAATGGCACGGCCATATCGACCATGATAAAGGCGCTTGGAAGGCTGTACAGATGGCAACATTTTATGCTGACGAGGAGGATGCTATGGTTGTAATAGAAAGTAACACGCTTGAAACAGAAGGCACGGAAGGCAATAATTTCGAATACATCTTAGACGAGATAGCAGGGCATTACTCCAATCTCTACTGTCGCACCCCGGCCGACCAAATCAGACAAGGCGCCCCAGCAAAATGGGGATTTCACACCAACACATCAACCAAGCCTATGGTTATCTCCCATCAAGCAAAAGCAATACGGGATTCTTTATACATCGAAAGATGCGAGGAAGCCGTAGACGAACACGACACATTTGAAATCAAAGAAGATGGTAAAACAATGGGAGCTGTTGAAGGAATGCATGATGACAGACTCATGACTCGTGCTATCGGCGTATGGATCTGCTATCGGATAGGTCTTCCATTTGCCGTAAATACCCCAATAGCTACACCAACCCGTAAAGTCATATCGGAAGCTACAATATGAAACGAGGCAAGATCGGAAATGATCTTGCCTCGTTATTTAAAATTATGCCCGGATTTGACCTATGATCTCAGAAGGAATTCCCTGAAGTTGCGCCATACGACCTTCCTCTTGGGCCTGCAACATCTCCGCTTCATCCCGCTTAATACTTTCCAAGATACGTTCAGCAAACGGAAGCGACGAATTTTCAAGCAATTGCTTGACATTTATTGCCTGATTTTTGTAAAGCTCCATCAAGAACTCATTCATCACCATTTGATAAACCGGAGTATTAGAACCTTCCGTAATATAGACATCTATTTCTGAATCTTGCACCTTTTCCGGATCATACCATTTACTTTCTTTCGAATAGTCCGATCCGGCAAGGTCTATATATCGAGCAGAAGTATAAAATTGCTGAATCGTCTTCATTACTTTATTGTCTCGCTTCTTTTGAAAATTACGAAAAGAATCAAGCAAGCCTTTAACATTCATACTTGAATTCTGAACCTGCTGGGCATAAAGCGAAGATGGCGTATTAGAAGATGGCGTTTGGCCTTGCATTGCAGAATTTACACCAGAAATATCATTGATAAGTTTCAATTGTAAGTTCAATAGTTCGTAATCTCCGGCAACAGCCGCAGATCCGTTATATTGATGAACGATATTCTGTATATTCTGGCCCTGTTTAAGACGAACAAAAAGCACACCATTATAACGCACATATTCATCTACAATCTGCTCCCGGCTCATTCCCTGAAAAGCATCTTCATCCACAATGAGAAGTCCTTTCGCAGTAGACGAACGAATAAAATCGATCATCGTAAGCGTCCGGTTTATGTACTTTTGCTGATCAATAAAGTCATCAACAAAATTAAAGACTTTACCATTGACAAACGGATAAATGTTCAATATGTAATTATGCTCTTTATGCCAGTAAGGTGAACGCCCTTCCTGTAACACATCTCCGAACGGAGTCATGTAACGATAGTACCAATATTGCTCAATTGAATAGGTATATTCCACAAGAAGCACATCTTCCGGGTCCATGCCGTTAGCTAACGCTTCTTCCATACGCTGCTTATTTAAAACATCTATCGATTTTCTGTCGGAAAGATTGGAATACCACCATTCCCCACTCAATAGGTCACGGCAAAAAAGTGCTTCCCGACTTTCCTTTTTCCAAACAAGAATCACCCGGCAAAGATCTGGACGGGACGGCATATAAAAATCCATATTTTTGTTCTGGTCCCCTTGTAATCCAAACGAATCAGCCCAGGTAGCCCCGTTATGATCACCGTAAATCCGATAAATATCATCACAGGTTGTTTTATCACGGGCAAATGCGGCCACAATATCCGAAAGAGTCATATCATACATTTCCCCGATAATACGAAGATCCCATGTCCGAGGATCTTCTATATCCGTGTTGAAGAATAACCGATAAGTATTGGTTGGATAAACCCACACATCCAAATTTTGTTTAGCCGGATTCATGCCGTACTCTACCCGTTGGGCACATAACCCTGAAAGCATAAGATTCGTCAAACTTGCAGCATCCATTTCCGTCGTTTCGTTGATCTGATGGCAATACTCAATTGCAATGCTCATCATTTCTCCAATCTTACTTTCCCTTTTGTCCCTAACAACACAAACGGGCTTCGTTTGGTTATTTCGGAATTGTCCGTCGATATTTTTCAAAATCGGGCGAATGACATTGTTTTTCAAAGGCACTTTACCCTGCGATCGAATATATGCACTTTCTGTCACTTTCTTCCCACTTGCTGGATCAATAACAAGATCGCCCCATTGATCTTCAAATCCATACATCTGGGAACGTGCAGCCTTCTTGCGAACCTCACTAAGTCCCCACCAAGCATTTTCAGCCTCTTTCAGCACATCTGTAGCCTTTGTCAAACTAATAGCTGACCGGGTGCGACCACCCCGCTCCACTCCCGGTTTCAATCTACGGTTATAAAACTTTCTATTCATCTCCTATTTTGTCTAATTCGTTAATCATCATTTCTTTTGTCTTTCTCGCCTGTTCGTAAAGAGCTTTCTTTTCTTCTCCATCCATCAAGCGGGCCATATCATACATACTTTCAATCGCTTTTTTATAAAAGCCGGTCGTTTGATAACGTCGGTATGCACGACTATTGGCAAAGGATTTGTAATTACCCGACAGGTCCTTACCCCCTTCGAGCCCTTTACGGTACATCCTATCCCTACTCTGCATCTCTTCATACTCTTTCACGTAATGGTTATAGCGTTCGTTTGTATAATTACGCGGAACCATATTTTCTGTGTCATAGGTCAGCCCGCTCACAACTGGGATATTCCTAAGCTGCACATCTCCGGTTACTGCGCCTTCCACCGTTTTGTAACATTGAGCAATGGCTTTACCTACGCCACCTAAGTACTGTTCGAAAAGGTACTCTACGGCAGAAGGATTCAAAAGAGCATAATCCAATTTTCCTTTAGAGGCATAATCGCCTCCCGACAGACTATTCAGCCGTTCGGAGGCTTTGATTATCGCTTTGCTGGTTCCAGTCGTTACCTTATGATATTCTGGAACATACTTATTAAACTCGTTGCGCCCCGTGATCCGTTTCCCGAAAAAGTTCTGATTCCAAAGGTATGCATCGGTGATCGGGGTAAACATATCCGGAGTAAATACTCGTATTGCTGTTTCTAGCCAATTATCTGAGCCTTCAGCTTCGAATGAGAAGGGAAGCAGTGTCATCATCCTGCCCGTCACATCAGCAGTAAAGCTGCGCCCCTTATATTCACCACGAAGATATTGTGCACTCATATCACCCAATCCATACAAAGCACGAAGTTCCACAGATAAGGGCAAAAGAACATATTTTCCTTCTCCTACCGGAATAATCACATTGTTTTGCCGTACATAATCTGGGATCTCGTTATATTCATCGTTATCCCCCAACAGAAGGTCCGTCAACATACAATAGGCAAATCCCAGTGTTGCCCACATGGCGATCGCCGCCGAAGCACGGCCAGGATTTGCTTTCGCTGCACCAAGGAAATTATGCGATCCCTGAACGGCCGCATTAAAGAAGAAATAGAAGTTCTGCGCACACACAGCACCCATTGCTCCACTTCCTCTCCGATTGAAGTTCACGGATGCTTCCTTGGCCGCGCTAATACTTTGTAGTTCCGACATGCCGGTTTCTTTGGCAGCCAGATAAGTCGCAAAGCGGGACGTGTTTTCTATAATAGAGTTGACGGTTTCGAAATAACCTCCCAGCATATTGAACACATCTTTTACTTGTAACCTACCGCCAGCACTTTTACGAACCATCCGGTCAACCTCACGTTTATACTTTTCATACCCCATAACTGCTACAAATCCCGTACGTCCACCACCTTTCAAAAAGGTTTCGTAAGACGAACGCATTTGTTTGGCTTTCGCCCCCTTTTCCTCAAAGCCAAACGAAACACGCGCAATACACCTTATGGCCGGTATGATATTTTTCAGATATCGGCCTTCGAATCCAGCTCCGTATCTTACGAAATTCATCGTATTGGTATAGAACAAATCACGGACAAAATTTCGTATGATGAAGTTCACAGAGCGTGAGGTGTAATTAAGCATCATAAACTGCCGGATCCGGTTCAGTGCTTTTAACACACTATTATTCAAATTCTGGTTATTTAGCCCATTAATAGCTTGTGATACACGAGGATCTCCATTGATGTAAACAAGCAAATCACGGCCTCCTTCTTTTACACGGACAGTATGTTGTTTCTCTTGCCAATCCTTGACGGGGACACCGAGGGTAAGCACTTCGCGACGAGTCTTCGCCTCACCTTTCTCCCGCAGATCCTTCATCTTTTCCTCGAAATCATTAATGATCTTGGCATTTTCTGCCGGATCTTCCACCAGACCTTCGGCCGAAACAGCCTCCCACATAGGATTGCCTTCCGCATCTACTCCACTTTTTACGTACCACTGGTTAGAAACTGCAGCTGCTTTTGTCTTACTATTTCTTACCAGATTGGCAAAACGGAGTTTTGTCAGATTCTTATACCCCATCATCGTAGCGCTTTCGTAATCATGAGCGATGTTGGCAAGTACGGCACCAGCCCTTGACTTACGCCCACGGGCTTTCTTTATCGGGTTCGACACAATATCCTTGTCCGCATCGAAATAGTCGAACAGGTCGCCGGCCGTCGTTTCATCCCATTCCTTTAAAGGGATATAATATTCGTACATATTCTGCAGATTATCCCTCTCCTCACGGCCGATCAAGTTCGTCTGGTACATCTTTTCCAGCGTTGCCTGTGTGGCAGCTTCCACCGCTTTCCATAGGCCATTAGTGCTGTGGCTATTCTCATATTTTTCAGCCCAGTCTTTCAGCTTTTGCTCTTCCATCATATCAGAATCAAAAATTTCTTTACTAAGAGCTGTAAGACCGGAGAAGTCCTTCAATTCAAGCGACATCCGTTTCTTCTCTATAAGGTCAGACGTTTCATTTTCCCTTTCCTCTATTCTCTTATCAACGGTCTTTCTCATGTTTTCAAGCTGTTTAGACGAATAATTACCTGATTTTTCCTTTTCCGTGAAGTAATCTTCCATTTCTTTCTTAACACGCTCAAGTTTATCCTCCTTCCGTCTTCTGTACTTCTCCAGCTCATCCTCTCTCATTTTCTTGTTCCTTTCAAGTCCATGCTTGATCATCATATAGTTTTCAACATCGCGATTTCTCTGGGCATCAAAATGGCCGTCCACAGTAGACAGCCGGGATACTTCATCCACCAGCTTCTTAAACTCCGTCTCCTTGAATTTTTCCACATCATACTGGCTTTTCGACTGGGCTGTATTTTCATATACATACGCATTCTCAAAATCCCGTATCTTATGTCCAGTCTCTTTTTCTACTTCTTTTTGGAACTCACGAAGCGCAATCATCCTATCTTGATAACCTTCCCGGAAACGCTGATAGAACTTCCGGGATGATGGTGAGGCTGATTTCAATCCTTCTATCACGCTTCTAATAGCCCTAACCATGCTACGACGTTCTTCTGCCGAAGTGGCAAGCATCGTTCCGCTACTAACCAACGGATCACGGAACAACAATGTATCACGCATATTTCCATCTTTGGCCACTTTATGAATGATCGTAACAAGTGAATCACCTTTTTCAAGACGGTTCTTACTCTTCCATAACATATAAGCAATATCTTCATCCCGCATACGCAAATCGATTCCCAACGACCGGAAAAATCCGCGGATGGCCGATTTTATCTTTTGCCAAATGGACGGCTCGGATACACCGTTTTCTGCAACAGAAGCCAAATACTCTTCCGTCGCGATCCTGAAGTCTCCCCCATAGCGGGAAAGTCCGGCACGGGTAACCTTACGGCGCACATCTTCCGGTAGGTTGCGATAGACAGAATCCATCATGTCGTCAAACTTTTCTCCTAATAGTCCGCGAAGCCCTTTATGCGCAACGACCTCGTGTAAAATGGTCGCTTGTGCGTCGGCGATGCTTTCGGCATTGGGCAAAACCAAATATACTTCGCCAGTTTCCATATCATACCAACCTTTGGACCCTCGTTTCTTCCGTTGAGTATCTTTGTTATCGTCCGTGATATCGTTTACATCCCGGATGATGTGTATCGGAATATGTAGGCCACTTGCCAATTCATCTACGGCAGACGATATTTTTCCCTCGTCAAGGGTTGGATTTACAAAAGATTCCACTATCTTTGTGGCAGATGAAAAGCTACTGTTTTTATCATCAACGTTAGCGGGAGTACTGCTATTTGATATAAAATCAGTAGCTTTTTTCTTGTCGACCCATTTTAGTAAACCATCGTTTATCCATGAATAGATATCCTTAACATAGTCCTTCGGATAAATACTACGCACAGAATTGATTTCAATATTGCCAACCTTACGGTTCACCTGTATAGCCACAACAAAATTATCTCCATTGCTTTCAAGTTCTGTTAAAACGACCTTTGCATCAATTCGTGTTTTGCTGTCAAATACCGCTATCGGATTGGCTATAGCTTGTGGAAGATTCTCTACACTTGTCAAATTGAAAGGATGGTTACTTTTATATTTCTCAGATGCTTTAGTCGCCAATTTATCTGCACGTAACTCTATTGGCAGATAAGGGAATCCCGCAGCCTGTAAAAACCTGGACGGATTCCCCAGCTTGTAAACATGCCCTTTAGGCAAAGAACCGTCAATTTGTCGCTGTAAATCTTCGTTGAAACGCTCGTTCACCTCTTCGATATTCCCAGAAGCCGGTGCATAAGAAGCCGGTTTTCCTAATGCGTCATCGAGGAACAGCTGGTCTTCACGCGCTACGTCTTCCGTTTCTTCTGCCAGCGTTCTCCGTCGCTCTTCCGGTGTCATAGACAAACGCCTCGATACATTACGGGCTTCTGTCTCTCCGGCATTACGCATATAAATATTTTCAGCATCTTTCTTGCTAAGTATCCCAGTTAAATGGCTTTTACCTTCCCTATGTCCTTTTTCATAAGCATCTCTTAGTTCCTTTGAGGTATGGTAAACGGCCAGTGTCTCGATCGGCCCATAGTCTGAGTACATGTTATTTCTACCATAAAGAGGGCCCATCGCGGACCTGACAGCCCAACGCATGTATTTATACTTTCCCCTTTTAATCAATTTTTCAGCCCTTTTGCGAATAAATGCGGCGGTATTAAGCGTATTTAAATCAGCCGTATCTATTTTATATTGAGTATCCAAATATCTGTCTATCACTGCTTCTGGATGGTCGCCTGCCTCAAAACCTTCATATGATTGAATCGCATGCTGTATCTCATGGGCGGTAGTCGATTCATAAAGCCAAGGCCTGTTATGCGCCGTATTGATAACGATTTCATTGCTTCCAAACCATCCGCTGCCATACTCGTCCGGATGAGATTCCAACCGGAATTTCAATTCTTTCAACCTGGGATAGGCCGCGAATAACTCGTCATCTTTGAGGATTTCGCTTAAGCTGTAGTTCTTGCCTTCTTCGAAATTCTCAGGTGGAGCATATTCAAAATCCGGTGTCTCATACCGCCACTTTCCGTCAACGCCACGCTCCCAGCCGGTAGCAAGTTTGATTTTACGTGCATTTTCTCTGCCGTTCACTTGTAAAATTGAAAGCAACTTCGTATCTTTGATATCGGAATTAAGGGAAGTTGTTTGATTAAAACCGGGAGTTGTTATCCCGATTAGTGAATCAAGTAATTTCCCTTTTTCTATTTTGGAAAGTTTGTGGTCATAATAACGAGTGCCCTCTTTAGGCGTGACAATTACAGCACGAACCGTATAATCTTCACCGCCAATCTTCATCCCACAAACATAATAGTCAAACTTTTCAGCGTCAACCTTATCGTCTGTATTAGCTTGTGATTCGATATACACAGCATTCTCGATAATCTGAGGTATGGCCGCAACGCTTTGCAGTTGCTCCGCGTTTTTATAGTCGTGGTTCAGCACCTCCTTGATAGCATTCTTGCCGACCATGACTGTTTCCCCTGTGTCTTTGTTGGTATATTCACCACGCAACCTTTTCCCATACTCCAGTGCATTCTTCTTATATTGTTTCAGATCATCGCTCGGCTCGATCTCCCTGCCTGTTATTTCCACCGGCTCACTTTTACGCAGCTTTTCTATCCGCTGCTTCTTTTCATTGAAAGCGGATTCCATCTCCCTTGCCACATTCAAGTTGTCAAGACGGGTAGTTGCTTCTTCTGCTGCATCAAGCCTTGCTGCTCCCTGCTCGCCGATAAAGCGGAAGCGAGGGTCGCTCTTCCGGGCGTTGAAGCGTTGAGACAGGGGGATGATGTTCCCTTTGTCGTCCCGGGTAACCAGGTCGTTCAACTTGCGGTTGTTCCGGGTGTCCTTATACAGGTAGTCGCTCTTGTCGTCATATCCCCATTCGTTGATGTCGTTCCCGTCCCAATAGAGGTTCTCAGCCGGTACACGTTCTTCCATCATCCGGTAGTCCCCCTCCAAGGCGTGGTTGCCGTGCTGCCGGGCATAGGCTTCGGAGAGTGTCACCCAGTCACCGTTCCGGACGCTTCCCTCTTTGAGTGACTTGGGCACCGCCCGGTAGATGGTGACCATCGGCTTTTCTCCTTTATCTATGGCGTCCAACGCCTCGCTGATAGCCGCTATGCTCTCTTCCCGGTTCTTGTCCCGGTTCATGCGGAACTGTTCGTCCAGACTGTCGCGGATGTTGTCTTTGTTCTGAGCCACGTCGACCATACTCTTGTCGATGCCCTCTTCATCGTAGGAGGGGGCACGGTGCGCCATTCTGAACTCATCCGTCGACAAATAGCCTTTGCGCCGGGCGGCTTCGTTCACGAGGTCGCGCATGCGGCTCTCGTCTTGGGCTTCGACGGCTTCAAGGTAGGCGCGATCCAACGCTTCGCTCGACATCAGTTCAAACTCTTCCAGTCGTTTTCTTTCTGCTGCGGCAGCCTCCTCTTCCCGTTTGCGGGCGGCTTCCATGGCGTTGCGCTCATCCTGCGCCTGCTTGACATAGCTGTCGCGCAGTTCGTCGACATTGCCGAACTTGTCGAACAGCTCCGCCTTGACCGGGGAGAAGACCTTGACAAATTCACCCAAAGATAGCTGGTCGTTTGCCAAGCGGATGCTTCTCTTGATGCTTTTGAACGCATAGCTGGCTCCGCCCAGATTACCTGCTTTCATGGACTCTGCGTACTTCTTTACGTCTGCCTCTTCCAGTTGATGCTTCTGTGCGAACGAGGAAACATCGCTCTCCTTTGCCGTGCGAAAACGCAGGTTGTCATTGTTTTCAGCTTCCCGTTTGTCAAGTTCCTGTTGCGCCTTATTGCTATCTGTCTTTACACTCTTATATTCTGCAAACGCTTTTGTCTTGCGGTGGCTGCTACCTATCCATTTCTCGAAATCCTCCAAGTTTACGGGGGTTACCACCGTCTTGTGCTTCTTCGCCCAATCTTTGTCATAGTTGGCGAAATAAGCCGTCTCGGCATCGGCCGCCTCATTGAAGCCAAGCATTACCTTATGCTCATCAAAGCTGCCGTCCTCGTTGTATTGATCCACCACAAACGCTTTTCGACCGTTCCACCCATCAATATCATCAGATAGGAACACATCTATATGGTCGCCGTCCACGCCCTCCGTACCACGAATGTAGCCGTAGGTGTTCTGCATGGTCGTTTCCCACTTCTTACCATTAGCATCCACGCCACTACGAACAGAACCTTTCGGTTGCTCGATGCTAATATCAAATGTACCTACACGCACATGCCCTTTCTTGTAATTGCCGGCTTCCTTCTGGGCTTCGGTAGGATTTATATCGGTATTTGCTTCGGCATCTGCAATTTTTTCGCTTAACCCACTGTTATTACGAGATAAATCACTATCTTTGTCGGTAGAAGACAAGTCAGACGGAAGAGTGGAAAGGCTTGCCGCCGCCTCTTTAGAGGCCAGTATGAGGAGTTCGCCGCCCTCACGTTTGGCTTGTCTTTTTATTCTGTCAAGATTCCTATTATCCAGAGTGTACCACCCTACAATTTCCACATTATCCTTGTTGCTGTTTACTTCAAGAACAACTATCGGACTTTTATCATCCAACTTTATTACAATCCAGTGGTTCTTTTTGGTATTCGGCTGCGACTGTCCTACAATGTCAGGATTATATAAAGCTCTCTCCAATATATCCCTACTTGATTGAGGAGTAAAGGCATGAGCCTTGCCGTTCTTCTCGAATATGTTCTTCTTTATAATAACACGCTTTCCGTCAGCTCCGATTGCATCAGACACATTCTTTGGAACAACGGGCAACCCTATAGTGCGATAAGGAGATGTAAAGTCTTCATCTGTTATATCCGATACACTACTTACATCCTCGATAATAAGATTACCTTCGGAGTCTATAGGATTACCCTGCCTATCTATTTCTCCGGGTGCGCTTTCTTGTGCAACTCCATTCGCGCGATCAACACCGGGGCCAGCCGGTTCTCCTGCTTCAATTTCTTCACTTCGCCCGGTCTGAGCAGATTGTTCTCCTTGCAGTATCTCGCTGCCTCCTTCGCGTAAGACATCGCCTCCGCTTTCGTCATTTCCTTCAGTGTTTTCATCTTTTTCTGTTCTATTTTGTGCCAATATAGCATCTATTTCTTCCAGTTCCTCCTGGATTGCCTGAATTTCGTCAGCCATCTGAGAATCCAACTCAAATTGTTCTTCATCAGTAAGCAGATTTTCTTTAAAATCACGAACAACCGCATCTTCGTATGCCTCATAATCTTCAGGCGAAAGGTGATAATTTTCCTCGCACCAGCGAGCATATTCGTTATATTCTGCCTGCCGTATCTCCTCGGCTTTCGCTTCGCGGCGGTTCTTGATGTAGTTGATCAGATCGCCACGGGTACGCGCAGTCGAGAGCACCTCAATAATAGCATTACGACCGGCATTCGGATCATTCTGGTCAAAGAAATTAGAACCGTTCTCCAAATCCGCTTGCATCAGGATTTCGCCGGCACGCTCTATCGATACACCACCTTTATCTTTCCCGGCAAACAATCCAAACAGCGAACGGGATTCAGATATACGCCCTCCGGTTTCACGTCGATAATCATCCTGCAGCAACTTTATAGAACCATTGGCCAGCATTTGCGCAGCCAGTTCTTCCCCGCTTTGTGGTGCAGTATTACGCATTAAATTAATAGCAGCTTCTTCACCCGGTTTCACACGGGCATCCTGCAATTTTGATTTAATATCTTCCCAATAGCTCTTTTCCTGTTCGATAGGCTTCCGCCCTTCTTCCCACTCTTTTTTTCTGGCTTTATAACCGTCTATATCAAGCTCCATCACAGGAGCCTTTTTGCCCGACTCGGTTAAACGCCTTTCTGCATCAGAAATATGATTATTTACAAACTGGTCCACTTCTTCAAGTGTCAGGGAACCGTCAAGAAGAGCATCTAAAGTATCACTAATTTCTGCCTGATGATAAATAGGATTACCAGCCTCGTCCATGGGAATAGATGATTCTGGAGTATTTGACTCTTGGTTAATCGGAATTTCCGTCTGGGATGCTGGTAAAATAACATTTTCTTCGGCAGAACTATCCACATCTGGCGTGACAGTCCGGTAAAACGCTTCCAGATCTGCCAATTCCTGTTTTTTTACACGTATTTCATCCCGCAACGATGCACGTTCCCCACCCGATGCTTTCTCAATCCGGGATTCTGACTTGGATATTTCACTTCGTTTATTCTCTATATCCGCACGCAAATCTTCAAGAGCCGTCTGAGGAGATTCGGAAAGGGACGTATATTCATATTGCTGCTGTGGAGTCATGGCCTTATAGTCGATCGTCCCGTCATTTCGTTTGGGCAACGATGCGACAACACTCTCCAACGTCTTTTCCGGCACATTTTCTAACACTCTGCTGTCTCCATCCGTTGAAGAATCCTCATTTTGGGTTTGATTTTTTGACATATTGTCAATAATAGAATCCAACCCTATTTCTTCCGTCATGCCATCAACTTCAACGATAACACCTCCATCATCGCTCATCTGCTGCACTATCCCTTGACGACCGTCCACCAAATTCACCAAATCGCCAGGATTAAACATCACCGGCTGCATATCTGCTGCTTCGGACTCCATCTCTTCTTGTGCAATCACTTCGCCGGGGACTGTGTTTATGATATCGGCATATAATTGCTCAACTGGATACTGTTCGATCAAACTATCGAACATTTCAGGTCGTCCTTGCTGGACTTTGCCATTTTCATCAAGATAATACAAAATATCATCCGACTGTTTTGCATCCACCAATCCTTCTTCGTCAAAAACAATATTACCGCCTGTTATATAAACCGGCTGGTCTGAAGAAGGAAATTTGACTGTAACAACTTGCCCCATGTCTTTATTGGCCGTTCGGCCAATATCATCCATACGGCGTCTTGTTTCTTCGTCAATACGCGACTGCACATAGTCTACATATCCGTTATAATTCAGCAGACTGATTGTATACTTTCGTATATCTGCAAGATCCTCACTACTCAATCCTTTAACAGAGGCAACTTTATCGACAAAATCCTGTACAGATCCAAGAGACTGTGAATGCTTAAGTACTACTTCGTTAAATTTATCCATATCTTCTCCCAAAATACGCTTTGCAGTTTCAGAAGAAGCCTTGTAGTTATTTGTTATGTTTTTCTTTCGCTTAGAGTCATAGAGCTTCGATCCGCCAATCACAGGAACAAACTGCGCCCCTCCCATTGATCCCGTCACACCGGCATCAAGCATTGTTTCAAATATATTGTCAGTGCGTTCTACCCCCGTCTTCTTATCAATGAGATATTCGGCCAATGCGTTGGCCATCTCTTCCATTCCTTCCGAGGCAATTGGAGCAGTAATCCAATGTTTACTTTCGAACGCAGCCATTTTATCAAGAAAATTCTTCTTTATCACATTAGCTGCTGCTACTCGTCCGTTCTTTTTCAATAGATTTCCGATCGTTTTCCCAATCATTCCGGCACCAAGGACCTCTGTTAGCGATTCAGATGCACCGCTACCAATTGCATTGATCCATTTATTCACCTCGCTCAACTCTGGATTTTGCGCACCCAGCTCATCATATTTGTCTGACGCAGTTATGGCTCCGGCTCCAATAAGCCCAGGAGCCATTCCACCTGTCAAAGCAGTAGAGCCAGCAATAGCAAGACTTGTAGGTGCGGACTCTGTTGCACTCAACAGCGCAGATCCCATAGCCCCAGAGTAATCACCATCGCTCCACAAAGAAGAAAATCCTTTTCCTTTATAACGATCAGACGCTTTATGTAGTTTATCAGCCCATTCATTGAGCTTTTCCGCCTCTGCACCAAATGTTCCGCTTCTTGGAATACCTATCTTTTCGAGAGCTTTCGTTCCCTTGTCCATCAAATTAAGAGTACTCCCGGCCAAATGACCAAGCCCAGAGGCAAATCTTTCACCTAAATCACCAACAAAACTACCCGTATCCCGCATCTCATCTATGGAGATATCCGGCTCTGGATGTTGCTGCATGAATATATCATATTGTGATGCCTTGACACGATACGGCTTATCCGGCCTCTCAATTACTGTCACAGCATCTGGATATTCCGATGCAAAATCAGGTATATATTCTGGGGAGACATCATACTTAACCCCCTTGTTTTCAAAAATAGGCATAACTTTATTTGCTTTTCGGTTTATACTTAATCACTTCTTGTTCCGGACTGAAATCAACAACCTCTTTTCCATTCAAGTATTCAGGAGGACGATACGGCCCGCTATACTCCTGTTTTGGTAAAAATCGCTGTAAATATTCATAAACGGTCTGCTGTGTATCTTTCGGCTCATATGCCCCGTTTATAATCGACTCCAATTCATCCTGTAACTCTGGAAAATCCTTTATCTTCCTTTTCACAATAGATAGCATCTTAGTTGACTGATCTCCACCTTCACCCATTTGCATTTTTATGTCGTCAACTGTACGCCTGTCGTTAGGATTAGAAGCTATTATTTCCTGCATCCTATTGTATAAATACCCAGCTACCGCGGTTGCTTCGTCTTTAGGTATCACTGTTTTTCGCCCATTCTGGCCAATCAAATAATCGAACTTATCTTTTCCATTCTGACTTGCCGCAATCCTCTGCTGCTGGAGTTTTAGCATCGCTTCTCTATATTCGGCAGTCTTTTTATTCTCCTCCGCCCGCAATCGAGCATTTTCAGCATCTTTCTGTATCTGCCTGTTTATATCCGCCAGTTTAATCTTTGTATTAGTATCAAACTTATGCTTCTCCCAATCGGCATTAGCTTTTGCAACAGAAGCGGCCCTTTCATTTTGATAATCCTGTAAGCGGGCATTAAGAAGAGCATTATCGAATCGGACGCTATCTGCCCGCTGAAGGTCTTTCAGTCTTTGCAATCTTGCGTCAGCTATGCTTGTGTTCGATTGAGGCTGGTCAAATATCCTACGACCGGCTACACCAGTCGCAAGATTGACACCTAACCCCAATATATCCGATAACATCCCAAGTTTTTTCTGCCGTTCCGCTTCTGCGACCTCTTTTTCATACGAGCGCGGCCTGCCGTACTGACTTACGATATCATATATAGTTTGAGGCTGAATGGTTGTATGTGATACCGGTTCCACCTCTACTTTATCTGGATATTCCGGTCGAGGAACATTTAACGAAGAACCGGACAACATAGGCGTATCTTCAGCAGGAGCCGGAGTAAACGTGCCGTCCGGCTTTTGTCTTGCTTTTAGCTTTTCGAATAATAATCCCATATCAATCCTTATTTATTCCACACACTACCCAGTCTATCTACCATCTTACCCGCTAACTTGGAGTTTCCAAGCAGGCTACCAGCAGTCTGCAAAGCACCACCAGCCATACCGGCATAACCTCTTTCCGACATGGCTGATTGGCCAAGACGAGCCTGATCAAGTGCATTCTGCTGATTTAGGTACAGGGATTTTACATTGTTCTTATACGCATCGGCATTTGCCTGAATGCCGGACGCGGCATCAGCAATAATTTCATTGTTCGCCTGCTTTTGTGCAACGACAGCTTCCGGGGTTGCGCCTGTTACAGCCGCCGAAGCTGCAGCAGTTTGGTTGCTTTTTCTCATCGTATCCCTTACCCGCTTCATGGCCGCCTGTACATCCGATCGATCCATATAATTCTGGTAATATTCGCTATTGAAGAAATCTTCATTTCGCTGTTTAGCTTCGCGGATGATCCGATCCTGACGCTTTCTTTCTTTAGCCGCCTTGATACCTCCAAACATTGAATTTGCAAGCCCTAAGCCGCCTCCTATTAATCCCAACATATCAATACTTTTTTCCACAAATGTAAGATTACAGGACCACTACGCACATGTTAAATTGATACTTTAATTAAATACACATATATTATTGTTTCATACATTGTTATATTTGCAATAAAAACTATTTACAAACTATATATGGCAAGACCGAAAGGAGCACCGAAAGTCGGGGGAAGAGTAAAAGGAACACCAAATAAGATTAAGTTGGAAATCCGCATGAAGATGTCAGATTTTATCATTGACCATTTCAACGACTTCGTCAAGTATTGGGAAGAACTACCGAAGGATTCCCCTGCTAAATTTAGCACATATATCAATGTGCTAAAGTATGTATTGCCTCCTATAGCAGCCGAACCCTTAAGTGAGGAAGGAACAGAGTCGACTGCAGCAAGTGCAATATCAAAGAGTATCGAAGATTTAAAGAACGCATCAAAATAAGATACAGTATGACAACAGTAATCAACATCAACAGAGCCTTGATATTCGAGGGTATCTCCAAAATAACCGGCTTTATAGGCAAAAACGTTGAAAACGGACTGGATCGCATTGCGGTGACGGAAGACGAAAGAAATATCATCGACGACCTCATTAGAAGTTCGATCATATCCATGACTGCTTTCGTTTCAGCGTATCATCCTGTTTTAAATGACAACGGAATAACCATTGAGACACCTTCGAATTTTGACAGGGCCGCATCCGAAGCGTTACAATCGGAAATGGAAACGTATATCATCAATCAATCATGCTGCAACTGGTTCCATATCGCAAGAGAAGAAAACGATGCGGGAAAATACAGCGAATATGCAAAAAACAATATCCTCAATATTAACCTACTCCTTTCGAGGAGAACAAGACCTCAAAGAATATGACTGTTCAATTTGAAATAACAAAAAAAGATGTGCTTCTGCAGGTCAAAACAGAAGCCTTTGTAACAGGTGAAGCAAACAAGGACGGCGAGCTCTCCCGTATCAACCATGCAACAAAAACACAGGCAAGCGACGATGACGATGATATTCTTAATGAGTATATCAATACGGCAGCATCAGCTATTACCGATTTGCTGTCCGGCCATCTTTCGCCATCACAGCCTGCAGATCAAAAAGAAAAGTTTATCTTCACATGCCAAATGCCTGATTCGTACGATACAAATCAGAACTGGGCTATCACAAACGGCATCAAAGATTATATGTCGGCCTATACTCTATACAAATGGTATAAAAGGGTGGCTCCAGACATGGCAGATGCAAGTGAATTAGAAATTATCAGGTCTGATATCAATCATAGGATAAACCAAAGAAGAAAACCCGTCAGACGGCCTGTTCTTCCTCTCAACTTTTAAAAGAGACAACCGCTAACTCTAAAACTTAGCGGTTGTCCACATTATACGCAATACCGGCTCATCTCAAGCGATTCGTGTAGGTTTCATCCACCATAAACTCAATATAGTTTAACGCGACATCCGTACGCACCCCTCCGACCAAAGCTATCATGAAATATTTGAACGCTTTCGTTTTATTCATTTTGGTAATAAGGTCGCGCACGTCTTCGATCTTTTCACGCCCGGACAGCAGAATAAAGTGTTCGGCATCGTTGCTACCCAAAACATAGAAGCCGCATTTGCAGAAAGCCAAAATCTCTTGATCCCTGAATTTAACCGTCTCTCCGCGAAAATATACTAATGATTCGGATGGACGTATTACGCCACGAATAGCTGATTGCACGATACGTTTATGGGTAAGCGTGCCAAACTTGATAGGACGAGTCAGCAGCAGTATTTTGTTGACTGTCCTATGTCCATTGTGCATATTGTAAACCCCGTGGTCGTTGAATACGGCCAAACATTCGGGATAAGAGTTTAGAAAGCGGTTGATTGAAGCGGAAATCTTGTACCAGCTACCCGATTGCATATTGAACACGTAGGAATATGGGTAGTTCCGGTTTGCTACAATAACCTCTTTGTCTTCATAATTATACCCGACCTTTGCTTCCTCCAAATAATAAATAAATTCAGTGGAGGAAAGTTTGTCGCTGAATCCACCCACACCTGCAATTTTTTTAATTATAGGCGAACTGTCGACTGCCGTAGGAAGATAACCTTCCATGTCGGACGATATATCTCTTACAGTCGATCCTGATAGGACCTTCAGCCCTGAATCCGTAGAAAACACAATTGCATCATCAGTGGAAACAATGGAATCTGGATTATTGCATACATCCCGTGTCACAGAAAAAGAATTTGCATAAGCGATATCGCCGGTTCCGACCGATAAGGCAAAAACACCTTCGCCCGTAAACACATAAAGAGGAAATTGCCCGAACTGGCCTGTCGACAAGGCCGTTGTCGCTGTAGCCATTGCCACTATGTTACGACTCGAAACCGTATATGTTTGTTTGGCGGGAAAATAAAACGGGTTTGAGACATTTGATACCTTCAATTTATTGGGAGCAACCGACACGGAATCTTCTGGCAAAGGCGTATAGGTCCCATACTTATCGGTTATCGAGTAAGGATAAAGTCCTTTTAAGCTATAGGCTATGTTCAAGAAAGGATGCGGCTTTAACGGAATCTCATCGTAATACTTATCATTGTAGATAATCATTTTGACCGCCCGTGAATCCGGGTAAGACAGGTATGGGGAAACCATAGCACCATAGGCCGTACTTGCTCCATGTACTATTTTCATTCCGCTTTCCGTCTTGACATGCACCTCCGTATTTACCGTAAATTCGTTAATGTCGCTAACCGCAAACATTCCCAGAGGATAGGGTTTGGCAAGTTTTTCCCGGATGTTCCCTACATGCAGCTTTCCGTTATATGTATACAGGTTTCCGGTTATCCTGCTTCTCGTAAAATCATCATCAGTTGCGACTTCTTGCTGTTCCAGGTTCTTAAATGCCTTGCCTTCGGCAAATATATTTTCAAACCCATTCGATATATCTCCGATCGGGATGCTTTTGACAAGATAAAAATTAGATATTTCCCCTATTTCTTCAAGCAATTCGCTTTCCGACTTAAACGGAAGATCCACCATCATATTATTCTTGTCCAAAACGGTCACTGTTTTTATCGTACTATCAAGATCATTGATTACAAACGGTCTTGAAACGAATATGTCCACAGACGAAGCGACATCTTTCCAGCCGGACAAGCCGGATAAATCATATTTAACGCCTATGGTCCGAGGGTTTGCGATAAGTTTATAAGTAAAACCTTCCACCGACAGGGAGTCAAAATCAAATTTAGTTTTACTTACTGCCATCCTAATAAAATTTGGTTCGCCGACCAGCAGCGGGGACGAATGCATCACGTAGCTCTCATCGAACAGCCTGACGGCATACCTTACAAGGACAGGATATATAACATGTCCTGCATCATACACATCTTCTTGCAACAGTTTGTAATAACTTGCTTTAAAAGAATTGGTAATAATCTTTTCCCCGGCCTCGTTCAATGTTGCAAGGCTCCCGACATCCTGAATACGAACTGCCGGCTCCAAATTACACGATATATCATCCGAGTAGACAGCTTCTTCTTTAATACAAGAAAAACGGATCGACGGTTCCGGAATCTGATCACCAAGATATGTATATTCCCCACCTATGAATATTGCATAATGGATACTTTCGCCCGTCGCCATGACGAGGATATTCCCGACAGATTGTATCTGCTTTACGCCAGGTATCTGCGCGAAAGTTGTATTCTTTACAACCCATTGCCCGTCCACTTTATCGCTATCGAAAAGGACAATGTCATTGGCATACGAAATCAAATGCTCGTACGTGCCGTTTTTGTGCACAAATACCGGAGATTTTCCCTCTGCAAACTGACGTTCAAGTATTGGCCTCCCAACGGGTTCTATCGATCCGTTTTTAGGACGTGCATTTATCAGTTCCGAGCACATCCCGTCTTTTGACACGCCATCATCTGTATTACGGCTTATACCTCCCAGCCCAACATTGACCTTATTCATAGATTCTTACTTTTTACAAAGTAAGGCATTGCAAGTAATGTAGTAACTGTTATTTTGGAACAAATAAAAGGCTTACCCAAAAGATTGCCGTTCCTATGAAAAACCCTTTCCTTTTTGCCGTTCGTAAAATCTGTGTTCTTTTTTGTCCAGATTATCAACCCTAAACAACGCTTTACTCCCAATAGGCATATCTTCTGGAAGATGTTTTACCAACTCGGAAATTACATCGTTAACATTGTTATACCCCAAATCTTCAAACGAATATATTTTCTTCTCTTGGAAAAACACAGTGCCACGGACCATGTTTTTGAATGATATTCTAAATTGAGTTTGCTCCACATCTACATCATCTTCCAATAAATCCGGCAACTTATCATAAAACACAAAATCTATCACTTTCCGGTTTAACTCCGAAACAATCGAGTAATCTGGTTTGACATATACCTCCGTCACTTTATGAGCGCTTGCATGGTTCATGGCAAACGCCACATCATACATAGTTGCCCTTATATCATTTCTCGCAATCGTTCCCCAGCTATGCCGGAACGTGTAGACACAATATGACTCTGGAAGTTCATTGAATTGACAAATTTTCCTTAGACCGCCATTCACATTCACATTAAAAATGTCATTATCAGAATAACGTTTATGGAAATTAAAAAGATATTCATCCCCGTCTTCAGATTTGTATTTTTCAAACAAGTCTTTTAAAATATCCGGTACATCCAGTTCCATATACGCACCATCACTCCTGAACTTAGCCGTCTTCCGTCTATTATAGGAAATTTTCCCATCTTTATAATCGGATACCTTCAGATGATACAAATCTGCAGTATTTATACCTGCCAAACACATCACCATCTTGGCAACATCTTGAGCTAATTCCGGGAGTGGACATTTCATCTTTGAAGGAGGAAGAGGTAATTCAAAGAATTTTTTTATTTCTGAAGCAGGTATGGCCTTATGTTCCGGCTTATCGGATTTAGGAATAACAATCTTTGGCCAAGGATTCGTTTTTATCTGGATAAGCCCACGGTCATAATCGTTATACTTCAATATGGCAGCTTTGAATATTTGTCGTACGCAAACAGGATACATCTCTTTCGCCCTTGATGTTCCAGATAAAGATTTCATCCAATCATTTACAAATTTAGTTGTGAATCTGGAAAACATCAGTTTATTCGTCCCGGCGAATCTTTCCAAATGCTGATACGCCAACTGATAATTTTTTGCATTTCTTTCTTGACCGGATTTTGCCATTTCAAACTTATATTTTCGTGCAAAATCTGAAAAGCACACGTCGGTTTCTGTTTTTTCCAAAAAATCAACAAGCTCTTTTATGCTCCACTTCGATATATCTTCTTTATTGGCTTTATCTATATATGTCTTAATAATGTCTGAACAAAAAGATAACACAAAAGGATCTTTCACTTCACCTGTGCGTGTTAATCCTTTTTTATCCACCATCTTATCCGTTTTTATGTAAGACGATTTTCGATTATGAGTAACCCTTATGTAAACGGGATAAAAACCGTCACTTCTCTGTTTTTGCACACATGTCTTGAAAGTTGCCATAAATCAATAATTTAGAACTATAAACATACTCTAAACATATGCTGCAAAAATACTAAACTATTTCTAAACATCTACCTGCATTTTATTCATTTTACGCTTATAACGCAATAAATAATAAAAGGCTGACAGACAGCTCAACAACTATCTATCAGCCTAACTTATTGATAATTAAAGTGTATTTCTAAAGAAATATCAGTCTTCTATAGCAGCCTGCGCCGCCGCGATACGTGCGATTGGAACGCGGAACGGTGAGCAGGAAACATAGTTTAATCCTACTTTATGGCAGAACTTCACAGAGGAAGGTTCACCGCCATGCTCGCCACAGATACCACATTTCAGATCCGGGCGGATAGCACGTCCCTTTTCTGTAGCCATACGCACCAACTGTCCCACTCCATTCTGATCGAGAACTTGGAACGGATCGACTTTCAGAATCTTCTTTTCCAAGTAAACAGGCAGGAAGGAAGCGATATCGTCGCGAGAGTAGCCGAAAGTCATCTGTGTCAAGTCGTTTGTACCGAACGAGAAGAACTCGGCAGAAGAAGCAATACGGTCGGCAGTCAATGCCGCACGCGGAATTTCGATCATCGTACCGACCTTGAAGTCGATGTTGTCTCCCATTTCTTCGAACAACTGTGCGGCAGCTTTACGGATCACTTTTTCTTGTTCCTTGAATTCGTATAAGATACCCGTCAGCGGAACCATGATTTCAGGTTTAGCTTCAATACCTTCCTTCTTCAGTTCAAGAGCGGCTCCCAAAATGGCACGTGTCTGCATTTCTGTGATTTCGGGATATGTGTTACCCAAACGGCAACCACGATGTCCTAACATCGGGTTATGTTCACAGAGTGATTCAACTCGTTTCTGGATCTCTTTTACTGATACGCCCATTGCTTCCGCCATTTCTTCCTGACCTTTCAGATCATGAGGAACGAATTCGTGCAAAGGAGGATCGAGCAGACGCACGGTTACCGGACAACCTGCCATTGCCTTGAAAATACCTTTGAAGTCCTCCTTCTGGTAAGGCAGGATCTTTGCCAGTGCATTCTTACGCCCTTCCGCATCTTCCGCCAGGATCATTTCACGCATAGCCTTGATTTTTTCACCTTCGAAGAACATATGTTCCGTGCGGCACAAACCAATACCTACAGCACCGAAATTGCGTGCGATCGTAGCATCGTGCGGAGTATCGGCATTCGTGCGAACCTGCAACTTCGTATATTTATCTGCCAAAGTCATCAATTCGGCAAAATCACCGGACAGTTCGGCAGCCTTCGTCTCTACCTTTCCGACATAAACCGTACCGGTCGTACCGTTTATAGAAATATAGTCGCCTTCTTTCAGCTTAATACCATCGACTTCTACAGTCTTATTCTTATAATCGATTTCCAAAGCTCCGGCACCGGATACGCAGCATTTACCCATACCGCGTGCAACAACGGCAGCATGCGAAGTCATACCGCCACGAGCAGTCAGAATACCTTCGGCAACAGCCATACCAGCCAGATCCTCAGGGGATGTTTCGATACGGACCATTACGATCTTCTTTCCGTCAGCATGCCATTTGGCCGCATCATCGGCGAAGAACACGATCTGCCCTGTTGCCGCTCCCGGAGATGCCGGCAAGCCTTTCACCCAAACTTTCGCCTGTTTCTCGGCCACCTTGTCGAATACCGGGTGAAGCAGTTCATCCAGTTTATTCGGTTCGATACGTTTCAATGCTGTCTTCTCGTCAATCATACCTTGATGCAACAAGTCGATTGCGATTTTAACCATTGCAGCACCGGTACGTTTTCCGTTACGGGTTTGCAGGAACCACAGTTTTCCTTCCTGCACGGTGAATTCCATATCCTGCATATCATGATAATGGTTTTCCAGCTTTGTTTGCAGTTCGTCCAGTTGCCTATAGATTTCCGGCATGGCTTCTTCCATTGAAGGATATTTAGTTATGCGTTCTTCTTCTGAAATACCGGCACGTTTCGCCCAACGCTGCGAACCGATCTTGGTAATCTGTTGCGGCGTACGGATACCAGCCACCACGTCTTCGCCTTGTGCGTTGATCAAGTATTCACCGTTGAAGAGGTCTTCTCCGTTACCGGCATCACGAGAGAAACATACACCGGTAGCGGAAGTATCGCCCATATTGCCGAACACCATAGCCTGTACGCTGACAGCCGTGCCCCATTCGGCAGGAATCCCTTCCATCTTACGATAGAGGATAGCACGTTCGTTCATCCAGCTGTCAAACACAGCGCAGATGGCACCCCAAAGTTGTTCATAGGCGGAAGTCGGGAAATCCTTACCAGTCTGAGCCTTGACAGCCATTTTGAATTTAGCGACCAGTGCTTTCAAATCCTCCACATCCAGTTCATTGTCTAGCTTCACTCCTTTCGCTTCCTTGACTTCTTCGATAATTGCTTCAAATGGATCGATATCTTCCTTGCTGGTCGGTTTCATACCCAACACGACGTCTCCGTACATTTGTACGAAACGGCGATATGAATCCCATGCAAACCGAGGATTGTTCGTCTTACGGCTTAGTCCTTCCACCACTTCATCGTTCAAACCTAAATTCAGGATCGTGTCCATCATACCCGGCATAGATGCACGTGCACCGGAACGAACGGATACCAACAACGGATCGGCAACATCTCCAAATTTTGAATTCATCAACGTCTCAATATTGGCGATTGCCTTTTCAACGTCTGATTTCAACAATTCAACCACTTTGTCTTTTCCTAAATCATAATATTCGGAACATACCTCTGTGGTAATAGTAAAACCCGGAGGAACCGGAACACCAATCAGATTCATTTCGGCAAGGTTAGCGCCTTTACCACCCAGCAGATTTCTCATATCCGCTTTACCTTCGGCTTTTCCATTTCCGAATGTGTAAACTCTTTTTCTTTCCATATTCGACAGTATTTAATTTTAGATTTTAGTTTTGCTATCTCCAGATTGCAATGCTGCAAATATATGCTATTTAAAGATCGCATTCGCATGTATGGTTAAATAATTTTAGATGTTTTACAACTATTTTTTACCATCCATATTCGGTAAATAACTACATTTGCGTGCGGGAATTTTTAAAGCCTAAAAGAAATGTCCTGTATTCCAAAAGTTTTTTATAAGACTTTCGGAATACAGGACATTTAGTATCAGAAATTTATCCAAGATCAATCACTTCTCAATTCGTATACGTGCATCTACGGCAAACAACCCCCGCTCAGTCGCAACAAGAGGATTGATGTCCATTTCCTTGATTTCGGATGCAAAACGGAGCAATGTGGACAGGCGGACTATGATATCCGCATACTGCTGTTCATCCACTCCCCGCTGGCCGCGTGTTCCCTTTATAATAGGATAACCGCGCAGGGAACGGATCATGGAATAAGTTTCGTCATACGACAGAGGCGACAGACCATAAGAGACGTCTTTCAGCACTTCGACAAAAATGCCTCCCAGACCGCAAAGCACGACATGACCGAAACGGTCTTCATACTTAGCTCCTAAGAACAACTCCTGCCCTTTCAACATCGGTTGTACCATAACGGCCGTCACATCAGGCAGACGCATCATCCGTTCATATTCGAAAATCAAATGCTCCTCACTTCGGATATTCAAGGCAACGCCCCCCATATCGCTCTTATGTATAGGACCGACTACCTTGGCTACAACCGGGAACTTAACTCTCTTGGCGAAAGCGACCAGTTCGTCGCGGTCAGTCGACGTGAACTCTTCTACCAGCGGTATCTGAGCCGCTTTCAGCAAAGTACGGACTTCTTCAGGATTCAAATAACCACTGCCCGGCAACCGGTCGATAATACGGCGAACTTCGGGCACGTCAACACCATACAACTGTATATCCGTACTCATGGGCTTCGGCGTGTTGAGCACACGCGAGAGGGCTGTACCCAACGTCACTTCATCCGAAAAGTTCACATGACCTTTCTTCACGAAACTTTTCACTTCCGGACCCGCCGTTACGATGGATGGCAATACCGGAAAAATCGGCTTCTTGCACTCCTCCATTTTCTTATGAAGCACTTCATAAGTATCGTATAATTTTACCAAACCCGGACTACCAAAGATAACCATCATCAGGTCAATATCTTCGAAACGGTTCTCACAGAAATCGATAGCGGTGGCCAAATGTTCGGGAGTACCTGTACCGATAATATCTATCGGATTGCCGACAGCAGCTCCCGGATATAGTTTGGATTTCAATTCTGCGGCAAGCGGACCGTCCAACTTAGGAACGTTCAGCCGTCCCTTTTCCAGTGCATCCGCCAACATTACAGCCGGACCTCCAGCATGCGTGATAATCGCACAGTTTTTACCCTTCACTTCTTTCAAGGTAAAGATACTGGCAACGGTTGTCAATTCTTCACGGCTGAAACAACGCACAATACCCGCTTTGCGGAACAGGGCTTCCACTGCCGAGTCCGAGTTGGCAATCGCTCCTGTGTGGGAAGATGCGGCACGCTTACCGACATCCGTACTACCCGCTTTTATGGCTGCGATATGACAACCCTTGCGAATCAGGGAAGAAGCATGATACAAGAGCTTATCCGGATTTTTGATCTGCTCGATATAGAGCATCTTTATTTTGGAGTCAAGGACCGAGTCGAAGTTGCGATCCATATATTCGATCACTTCTTCCACTCCAATCTGCTTGGAGTTACCGACAGACCAAACCGAAGAAAAACGGAGTCCTTTTGTCAAAGCCGATTCAATAATGAAAAGTGCCGTACCACCAGAACTGGAAATAAAATCGACCCCGTCTGCATGAAATTCGGGAATCGGCTGAGTAAAAACACCATGATAATGCATATTCATCAGACCGATGCAATTCGGACCGATCAATGAAGCACCGGCTTCGTTAATACTTTTCAGCATCTGTTCTTCCAGAATCGCCCCTTCATGCGTTTCCTCTCCGAAACCAGCCGAAATAACAATGAACGCCTTTACGTTTTTCTGTTTGGCAAGCACATCCACAGCTTCTGGACAGGCCGGACCGGGAATAGAAATGATTGCCAGTTCCGTCTCTGGGATATCATGCACCGAATGATAGGATTTCAGGCCCTGCACATCGTCTTCTTTAGCATTTACGACATATAGTTCGCCTTTATACTTCCCGTCTAGTAGATTGCGGACCAAACGGCCACCCGGTTTATGTACATTATTGGATCCTCCCACCACTACGATGCTCTGAGGATTAATTAATTCTCGGTTAATCATGACATTTTGATTAATTTGGTTCAATGAATGGGAACAAATATAGTTTATTTCTCCGTTTATCCATCAAATCCAGGGTAATTTATTTACATTTTGCACACTCTCCCACCAGCCAATCGCACCAGGCATCCATTCCCGTGCCTTTTGTCGCAGACACTTCGAATAGTTGCAAGTGGTGGTTTACTTTCAAGGCATTATTCCGCAACGTCTCCACATCCGTATCCAGATAAGGCGCCAGATCGATTTTGTTGATCACACAGACATCTGCCTCCAAGAAGATATGAGGATATTTCAACGGCTTGTCATCCCCTTCGGTGATACTGACGATAACAACTTTCTTCGCTTCTCCCAAATCGAACATGGCAGGACAAACGAGATTGCCTACGTTCTCCACAAACAGAATAGAGCCGTCAGATGGATTCAGATGCTTGACAGCATGATTCACCATATCGGCCTCCAGATGACAACCGGTTCCGGTATTGACCTGGAAAACGGGGACATTAAGGGCAGTTATACGGTTGGCATCGTTCGAGGTCTGCTGGTCTCCTTCGATGACGTAGATTTGCGAGGGCAATCCGCGAGTGGCACCAGAATTCAACTGGCGTATCGTTTCTTCCAATAATGTCGTTTTGCCGGAACCTGGAGAACTCATCAGATTCAGACAAAAAATATGTTTCGCTTCAAAATAGCCTCTGTTACGTTCAGCCAACAGATTATTGCGCTGGAGAATATCCTGTTCCAACGTTATTACTTTCCCTTCATCGTGATGATGGTGGTGATGTTCATGTCCGTGCCCGTATTCATGGTCATGAAGGTGATCGTGATGATGATGCTCTCCGCATCCGCAAGTTCCACACATAAGCGTTTGTCTTTTTATTTTATAACAATTGATTTAATCCGAAGTTCCCGCCCTTTTGTTATATTTATCAAATAAGAACCACAATTAGGACAGGGAGAAAACAAATTCCCGATAGGAAAGACCGTTTCGCAATCGCTGCACTGCCCTTCTCCGTCTACATAGCGGCGGATTATCTTTGCTTTTTCGAGCAAAGTGCCTTTAACCGCACTTTCCATCGCAAACTCCAATGTTTGCAGCTCTACTCCGGCAAGACGCCCTATCTCAAGCTCCACTTCTTCTATCTGCGAAGAATGATGTTCGCGAGCCTGCTGTTCGGATAGCTGAACGATACTTTGAGCGATCGACAATTCATGCATAACTTTAACGATATAACTACTTCATTTAAAACATATATGTTTTGCAATCAAAACATATATGATTCGTTTTCAAAACATATATGTTTTGCATTCATACTATAACTGCCTCTTCCGGGAAGCCGCTATTGCCAGTTGCCCGACCGCCACACCTCCGTCGTTACAGGGTATATGTCCCGGTACGAACAGCGGGATACCAGCTTCGGCAAACATGCGCTGCAACTGTTCCGTCAGACGTTTATTCTGAAAACAGCCACCTGAGATCACGACTTTGTCCGTTCCGGTCTGCATCCTGTACTGTTTCGCCATCTCTACCAAAAGCCATGCCAACGTATTATGAAAACGGGCAGACAACCAGGTTACCGGAACTCCGGCTGCCAGATCTTCCAATATCCCTTCCAATACGGGACGCATGGAGATAGACTCCTTTTCTATTAAAACAGAATAACGACTTTGATGTTCATCGGAAGCCAGTTGTTCCAGCTTGACAGGCGCTTCCGCCTGATGCGTGGAGACATCGCAGACGCCCAGTAAAGATGAAACGGCATCGAATAACCGGCCCGCACTGGATGTATAAGGTGTATTAACGCCTTTTTCCATCATTTTCAGAAGCATTTGTATCTTCGCTTCCCCTACCCTTTCCTTAAAACCGGCAGGAAAAGGTATTTCATTTCCATAATAATGCCATAGATAGGCAACCGCCATGCGCCAAGGTTCGGTCGAAGCCTTATCCCCGCCGGGAAGCGGTACATATTCCAAATGTGAAAGTCGTTTATATTCCCGCCGGTCACAAAGGAATATCTCCCCGCCCCAGACTTTACCGTCATCTCCTAATCCTGTTCCATCCAAAACAAACGCCACTATCGGCTCGTCCAATCCGTATTCCAGCATACAAGCGGCAGCGTGCGCATGATGATGTTGTACGTATAATAGCGGGAGATGCAGATCCGACGCATAACGTTCCGCTTCACGGGAGGAAAGATAGTCAGGGTGCAGATCGCAGACCAAAAGGGATGGCCGGAAACGAAAAAGATGTTGAAAACGTTCAAGTGATTCCTTATAGAATCGAAAGGTCTCCCAATTCTTTAGGTCACCGATATACTGGCTTTGCAGAATCGTTTCTCCCTTCCCTAAAGCAAACGTATTTACCTTTTCGGCTCCGAAAGCCAAGATTCCTTCAACCGGAACGTCAGCAAAGAACGGTTCCGGCACATATCCCCGTGAACGACGTATCAAGCAGGACTGACCGCCACAGACCTGTAACACGGAGTCATCCACCCGGTTATGGATCTTCCGGTTATGATGGAGCAAGAGGGGAATTTTGCCGGCCAATTGCTTTTCTGCCTCTTCGGGGATAATGGTTATCGGACATTCGCTGATATTGCCACTCGTCATCACCAATGCAGGTGTATCCAACCGTTCAAACCAATCGGAATGGAGCGGCATATAAGGAAGCATACATCCTAATGTCTCCATTCCCGGATTGACGGACGGAGCCAACGGCCGGAGTTGCTTCAACAGAACGATCGGGCGACGCCAGGAAAGCAAAGCCTTTTCTTCCACCCCATTCGAGAAAACGTATCGGCGGATATTCTCTATATCCCGAAACAGTACGGCAAAAGGCTTGCCATCCCGCTGCTTGATCTCCCGCAGCCGGGAAACTGCCTTTTCATTCCTCGCATCACAAATCAGGTGATAGCCTCCTATCCCTTTCGCGGCAATCACTTCACCCTCACGAAGCAAACGGGATGAAAGGTTGAGTAGTTCCGAATAGTCTGTTACCTCTACCTTATTATATAAGGCGTAATAAGACGGACCGCAATGGTTACAGGCAACAGGCTCAGCATGAAAACGCCGGTCGCTGACCGTTATATATTCTTTTCGGCAGGACGGACACATCGAGAATGCTGACATGGTTGTTCGGCTCCTATCATAAGGCAGATCACGGATGATAGAAAAACGAGGTCCGCAATGCGCACAGTTGACAAAAGGGTATTGCAAGCGCTGCGCTTGTGTCTTCCGGTCACGTAAGCATTCGGGACAGACGGCAATATCGGGAGCAACCTGCGTCACCTCGTCCGATTCCGACCGACTGGGAGTAATACGAAAACCCATATATGGATTCCTAACTTCTATCCTTTCCGAAACGGTTATCCTATGTATGGAAGCCACCTTCGGATGTTCGCGACGTATGCGTTCGATGAAGAGTTCCCGTTGCACGGGAGTAAGGGCCGCACGGATACAGACCCCATTATTCCGGTTGTCCACTTCTCCACAGATATTCATTTCACTGGCGATCCGATAGATAAACGGACGGAAACCGACACCCTGTACCAAACCTTGGATGGTCAGGACTGATATGATAACTTCCTCCTCTTTCATCTTCTTCATTTACGTTTTGACAAATGTAATCCCTTTCACAAGAATACACAAACATGCCGAATGGCAATTTTCTATGGCCTTTATAAATTATATCTATCCGAAAGATAAATATAAATGTGTAATATCATATATTTCTTCAAAACATATTGTCTACTTTTGAAGTTAGATAAATATAACAAAGATTTTACTAATATGTGTCTTGCAATACCCGGAAGAATAGTAAGTATCGATGACTCCATTCCTGAGCTTAAAATAGCGAAAGTGGATTTTAACGGAATCGTTAAGAATATATGTGTTCAGTGGGTCGACGTATCCATTGGTAATTACGTATTGGCCCATGCTGGTATGGCTATCTCCGTCATCAATGCGGAGGAAGCGGAAGAGACACTGAAAGACCTGGAGAAATTATGCGTTTCGTAGACGAATACAGAGACAAAGAACAAGTTCAGTCGCTCGTCCGAGCTATCCGGAAAGTCGTGACACGACCTTGGCATATCATGGAGATATGCGGGGGACAGACGCATGCTATCGCCCGTTATCGATTGGAAGAAATGTTGCCGGAAGAGGTCAAACTGCTCCACGGACCGGGGTGTCCGGTCTGCGTTACTCCAATCGAAACCATCGACTACGCATTGGAACTGGCCAAACGGCCGGATGTCATACTGGCTTCTTTCGGCGATATGATGCGCGTACCGGGAAGTCGGGAAGACCTGTTGCAAGTCAAGGCACGCGGGGCGGATATCCGTATGTTGTATTCACCATTGGATGCCATCAACTTGGCTATCAATCATCCTGACAAGAAAATCGTATTTTTTGCTATCGGTTTTGAAACTACCGCTCCCGTACATATGATGGCATTAAAAGAGGCTATGCGGAGGAAATTGGAAAACTTCTACCTACTTACCTCCCTGTTCACTGTGCCCCCTGCCATCGAAGCGATTCTGTCTGATCCCGAATCGCGTGTCAACGGCTTCCTGACAGCGGGACATGTTTGTGCTGTCACCGGAAACGGAGCGTATCATCACCTCGCCAAGAAATATAAGACACCGATGGTAGTGACTGGATTTGAGCCGGCCGACCTGCTTTTAGGTATCTACCGTTGCTTGCTCCAACTGGAAGCTGGTATATATAAGGTAGAGAACGCTTATAAACGTGCCGTGCCCGAAGGAGGAAATCTACCCGCCCGTGCCCTGATGGAAGAAACATTGGAACTTTACGACCAAGAGTGGCGGGGTATCGGAGCCATTCCGAAAAGCGGATTACGGCTGAAAGAGATATTTGCACGGCAAGATGCCTCATACCTTCTTCTCGCGCCTGACACGGAGGCGTATAAAAAGTGCTTGGACGATCCTGCGTCGAGCGTGGAAAAGAGACAGTGCATCGCTGGTGATATTATGCGAGGAACAAAACAAACGAAAGACTGTCCTTTCTTTGGAACGCTTTGCACACCCGAGCATCCGATCGGTGCACCGATGGTTTCTTCGGAAGGGGTTTGTGCTGCTTACTATAGATATAAATAGATTCAGAATATGATAACGACAAATTGTCCCATTCCTTTCTCCGATTCCGACTGTGTGTTATTGGCACACGGTAGCGGCGGACGAATGACGCACCAACTGATAAGCAGCATCTTCTATCCTGCTTTCCGCAATTCCTTGTTGGAACAAGATCATGACGGATGCGTATTCCAAGTAGAAACTGGGCGTATAGCCTGCTCGACCGATTCGTTTGTGGTCGATCCCGTCTTTTTCCCCGGTGGCGATATAGGCGACTTAGCGGTCAATGGGACCGTGAACGACCTGGCTTGCTGCGGCGCTCGACCGCTTTACCTAACTGCCGGTTTCATACTGGAAGAGGGATTGCCTCTTGTGGATCTCCGACGTATCGTCCTGTCGATGAAAGCAGCAGCCGAACGAGCAGGCGTACAAATTGTCGCTGGCGACACGAAGGTGGTAGAACGAGGCAAATGTGACAAACTCTTCATTAATACAAGTGGTATCGGCGTTGTTCCCAAAGGTGTCCACATTGCTCCCGACAAGGCACAACCCGGAGATATGGTTATCTGTAGCGGACCGATCGGCGTACATGGTATCACCATCCTTTCCGCCCGTGAAAGTCTAGGTTTTGAAACAGACCTGAAAAGTGATACAACTTCGTTAAACAATATGATTGGCGGGCTATTAAAAGAGATAGAGGAAGTCCATGTCCTGCGCGATCCGACACGAGGTGGCGTAAGCGGAACGTTGAACGAAATCGCACAAGCTGCCGGTGTCGAAATTGTCTTGGATGAAGCATTGCTCCCGATTCCCGATGCCGTGCGCAGCGCTTCAGAGATTTTAGGACTTGATCCGCTTTATATCGCCAACGAAGGACTGGTGTTGGTGATCCTACCGGAAGAAAAGGTGGAACAAGCGCTTGCCATCATGCGGAATTATCCGGAAGGAAAAAATGCCGCCGTTATCGGCTGCATTCAGGAAAGAGACCATACATTGGTTAAAATGAAAACGTTGTATGGTAATTACAGGATTGTCGATATGCTCAGTGGTGAACAGTTGCCGAGGATATGCTGACAAAGGCACCATCAAACGGTGCATACGCACCGCACTACTTACTAAGAAGAATCAACAAAATAGACTAATATATGAAAAATAAAAGACTGTCTATCTACGAAGAATGCTTGCAAAAAGGCATCTCCCGCCGGGATTTTCTGAAATTCTGTACCACTGTTGCCGCTCTGATCGGACTTGAATCCAATGGTGTGGCACAAGTAGTAAAAGCACTGGAAACAAAGCCGAGACTTCCGGTTATCTGGCTTCATCTGCAGGAATGCACCTGCTGTAGCGAATCGTTCATCCGATCTTATCATCCCACGGTAGGGAACCTGCTGTTCGATAATATCTCGCTTGACTATACGGAAACGTTGATGGCAGCCTCCGGCTTCCAAGCCGAAGCTTGCAAGGAGGAAACCATGAAGAAATATTGGGGTGAATACATCCTGATGATCGAGGGGTCCATTCCGACTAAAGACGAGGCCTATTGCTGTGTCGGTGGGAAAAGTGCCATGCAGATTGTCGAAGAATGCGCCGAAGGTGCCAAAGCGATCATTGCGTGGGGCAATTGCGCCTCTGCCGGCTGCATACAGGCTGCCAATCCAAACCCCACTGGGGCAAAAGCCATACACAAGTTGATCAAAGGCAAACCTCTGATGAACGTGCAAGGCTGCCCTCCCATCGCCGATGTCATGACGGGCGTCATTGTCTATATGCTGACCTACGACCGTATACCGCAGCTTGATGCTCTCGGACGCCCGAAGATGTTCTATAGCCGCCGCGTACACGATACCTGTTACCGCCGTGCCAATTTCGATGCAGGTCTGTTTGTCGAGAGTTTCGACGACGAAAATGCCAAACGGGGCTACTGCTTGTATAAGGTCGGCTGCAAAGGACCTAACACCTACAATGCTTGCGGTATCATTAAATGGAACGAAAGTACTAGTTATCCGATCCAAAGCGGACATCCATGCTTGGGCTGTAGTGAAGCGGGATTCTGGGATATGAGTCCCTTCTACAAGCGACTGCCCGATGTACATGGTTTCGGTATTGAAGCGACTGCGGACCAAATCGGTTTGGCTGTTGGTGCCGCCACTGTTGCCGGTATCGCCGTGCATGCCGTAGCCACCAACATACGCAAGAAAAAGTTGATCGACAATGATGAACCTGAAAGTAAGTCGACCATTTAACTTAATTTTCAATCTTCAATTATCAAGAGTTATGTCAGAAAGAATAGTCGTAGACCCGCTTACCCGCATAGAAGGCCATCTCCGGATCGAGGCCGACATTGAGAACGGAAAAATTAAAGACGCCTATAGTTCCGGTACAATGGTGCGTGGAATCGAAACAATCGTGAAAGACCGTGACCCGCGTGACGCTTGGGTTTTCGTAGGACGCGTATGTGGAGTATGTACCTCCATCCATTCGCTTTGCTCTGTACGAGCGGTAGAGAACGCGTTCGATATCGTCATCCCGCCTAATGCTCAGATGGTACGCAACATCATGACCTCCGTATTGTATATGCACGACCATGTTGTCCATTTTTATCAGTTGCATGCGCTCGACTGGGTGGATGTCGTTTCCGCTCTCAAAGCCGATCCCACCGAGGCTTCGCTGCTTGCGCAGAAACTTTCTCCTTGGCCCAAAAGCTCCACCGGCTATTTCACAGCGCTGAAAGAACGGCTCAATAAGTTTGTGGGAAGCGGACAGTTGGGAATCTTCGCTAACGGTTATTGGGGACATCCAGCCTATAAGCTGACTCCCGAACAAAACCTGATTGCAGTCGCCCATTATCTCGAAGCCCTCGAATGGCAGAAGGAAATAGTCAAGGTGCATGCCGTATTCGGAGGAAAGAACCCACACCCCAATTATTTGGTTGGCGGTATGCCGTGTAGCATTGACCTGAACGAAGCCAATGCGATCAACACCGAGCGCCTGGCTCTGGTCAAACAGAAGTTGCAAGAGGCGAAGACCTTTATTGACCAGGTGTATATCCCAGACCTGCTAATGATCGCCAATGCCTACAAAGACGAATGGAGTAAACTAGGTGGTGGTGTGAAGAACTACCTAGCCTATGGAGATTTCCCTATATATGAATACGGGGAAACGGAAAATTACAAGATGCCACGTGGGATCGTTCTGGACCGAGACCTGTCGAAGGTGTACCCGGTCGATGCCAACTCTCCGGAAGAAATAAAAGAGTATATCTACCATTCCTGGTATAACTATACGCAAGGTGATAAAATTGGCCTGCACCCATACGATGGCGAGACACACCTGAACTATACAGGTCCCCGCCCCCCTTACACGCATCTGAATGTTGAAGACAAATACAGTTGGATCAAGACGCCGCGATGGAAGGAGGAACCGATGGAAGTAGGGCCGCTCGCCCGTATGATCGTTGCCTATGCCGCCGGAAAGGAGCCGCAAAAATCGCTGATCAACGACACGCTAAAGCAACTTGACCTGCCAGTGGAAGCTCTTTTCTCCACAATCGGACGTACAGTTGCCCGCGGACTGGAAACAAAGCTTACAGCCGGTTGGGCTCTTGAGTTTTACGATCGTCTAGTCAAGAACCTCGAAAACGGAGATTCGCGCATGGTCAACCATTATATGTGGGAAAGCGAAGCGTGGCCGACCCATGCCCAGGGCGTCGGCCTGACGGAAGCTCCTCGTGGTGCTTTAGCTCATTTTATCGTGATAGAGAACAACAAGGTGGAGAACTACCAGATGGTCGTACCGACAACTTGGAACGCTTCTCCCCGTGATGAAGCAGGGAAACTGTCCGCTTACGAATCCTCTTTGATCGGCACGCCAATACATGATCCGAAGCAACCGTTGGAAATCCTCCGTACTATCCACTCGTTTGACCCCTGTCTGGCATGTGCCGTGCACCTTTATGACGAAGAGGGAAAATATGTGCATCAAATAGACATGTTCTAAAAAAGCAGCTCAATGAAAAGTCGTAAGAAACGTTTAAGAGAAGTATATGTATGGGAGCTTCCCGTGCGTATCTATCACTGGCTGAATGCACTTTGCATCGTGATACTCTGCATCACCGGTTTTATCATAGCCGATCCTCTTGCCATCATGACAGAGACGGAGGCAAATTTCAGCTACTGGTTCGGCACGGTACGCTTCATTCACTTCGTGGCAGCGTTTGTGTTTTTCTTCAATTTCGTGTTCCGCCTGTACTGGGGGTTCGTCGGGAACCGATATGCACGCTGGAATAACTTCATCCCGCTGAAGAAGTCGCAGTGGAAAGAGATTCTTGAAGTGATCAAAGTAGATATCCTGATGATTAAGAACAAACCTGTGGACAGTATCGGGCATAATGCACTGGCAAGCGTTATTTATTTCGGCACATTCTGGGCTTTCCTACTGCAATCCATTACGGGGTTCGGCCTGTATGCCAAGATGAGCGAGTCTGTCTTTCCGCAACTGTTCGCTTGGACTATTCCGCTGATGGGGGGCGACCTAGTTGCCCGAGAAATTCATCATTTCCTGATGTGGTTCTTCATCCTTTTTGCCATCGTGCATATTTACCTGGTATTTTACCATGACTACATCGAACAACGTGGTGAGACTTCTTCCATCATCGGTGGCTGGAAGTTCATCGAAGAAGAGATTGCAGACAAGGAAGAGGTAACGGAAAAAGCAGAAATAATCACCAAATCTGCCCGCAAAAATGAATAAGGATATATTGGTATTGGGTGTCGGTAACCTGCTGTTGAAAGACGAAGGAGTCGGCATCCATGTAATACAGGCCCTCGAAAAGGAAGGACTCCCCCCTAATGTTTCCCTGATGGACGGTGGTACGGGTGGTCTGCATCTGATAGGCTGGATACAGGATTATAACCGGATCATCATGGTCGACGCTACTCTCGATCACAATCCTCCGGGAACGATACGCCTGATCCGTCCTCACTATGCGACAGACTTTCCACCTCTGATGAGTGCACATGAGATCGGTCTCCGCGACATGATCGAAGCCATGATATTAACAGAAAAGTTACCGGACATACAACTGATTGTCGTCTCTGCCGAAGATATCAACGAAGTAGGAATGGATTTGACTCCCGTAGTGCAAGTGGCTGTCCCGAAAGTAGTGGAAATGATCAAGCAGATACTATAAAGGAGGTGTTTCAACGCACCTCCTCATATTTTAATAAGCATACAACCCGGAATCGATCGGCAGTACCTTACCGTCAGGTCCCATCACGCTCAATTTGAGTGTTCCGCCATTCTGGTCGAAATATCTTTTACTTCAATCGGATGTAAACCTTTGGCCAATGCCTTCTGCCCTACTATCTCACGCGGGGAATGCGGTCCGTCGTTGTACCATCGTCATCAACCTTTAACGTGCTGCCATCATCCGACAGGAGAGCAAATGTGTAGATGCCGTCTGTCGAAACATTGAAATATCCGTTGATTATCAATTCGATATTTCCTTTCATGGAAGCCAGAATAACGATATCCTCTATATTGTAAGTACCGTTCACCGGAGCCTTTTTATATCTGCACAGGTATTCCTTTTGAATTCATACCATACGGTTTGCAAGCTGTTATGAGAAGTGGTTACATCCGTTACCGAAGCGTAATCACTCTTGATATAACGCGTCTTTACGATATCACCTTTCTTCCCGTTCGGGCGGAAGGTACGGAATGTAAAGTCTGTTGTCTCCGTAATCTTCAAAGATACGGTATATTGGGACGATTCCAGTGTCGAAACACTTCCGTCAGTTGTATAGTCGATATCCGCACTCGGATCAGCACAAGTGATCTCCACCGTCCCCTCCCCAATAAATGCATTTGTCGAATGAAATCCTTCCAAGTCCGGAATACGATAGTTCACATTCATGATATTCAAGCAAGGAAACTGGTCTACCATACAAGCCGAGAAATTTTTCCAGTCCATATTGTTAGGATCGCTCCACCCCAATTCAGCAAAGCCGTTTCTTTTCCCGGACATACCGGCGAAGAAAATGTCGAGTCCCAACCCGTTTCATGGAAACAGGAAACACCGGCGTAGTTGCTTACAGCGGCGAGCATATGCCACGGCATATCGATTTCTGGTATGACGTCAATGCCACGGATACCTGCATATTCTACGACATCCTTTATGTCTTCCTGGGTATAGAAACCACCGTACAACGTATCTCCCCGAATACCCCGCAGTTTGGACTCCGGAATCTTGAAGTCTGGATTGTCTTAGCTTTCGGCCATTTGCATACAACTGCGGTCATGTGTGTTAAACGAACGCCAGGCTCCCCGTTCGGTAAACAACGGATACTGCTTGATCTTGATACGCCAGCACGAGACAAAAGGCCGACCAAGTAATTGGCGGCGAGTAATAGTTGTTTGTCTGCCACTCCGATTGTCATCTTATCTTTCAAGACAAACTCGCCTTTTTCATTTTGGATCTCTCGAGGTATAGGTATCAGAGAAATCTGATGCACCGCACTGGAGGTGTAGAAGAGCATACGTCCAACAACAAAGCACCGGTCAGGGTACATGCTGTAATCAGTTTACTGTACATGTTTAGTGTGTTTTTAGTTCAGTAATTCAATCAATAAACAAATATACGAAAAAAAGAGCTGCCCCTTTTGATAAGGACAACTCTTTTTTGCTAATAATTGCTGATTAACTCTTCTTCAATACCTTCGTCAGATCTTCCGGGGTTACATTGGCAGCAATAATAACCCCCTTGTCGTCAATCAGGAAGTTACAAAATCCCTTTTGCAGGTTATACTTCCCAAACAATTCTGACTTTCTGCCAAGTTCTTCATGAAATTGCTTTGTACCTTCCAGTTTGTCGGCTTTTACCGTTTCAGTAAAAATGGATTCTTTCTCGTCCAAAGAGATCGAATACATCGCAATCTTGTCTGAACTCAACTTGTTGACTTCATTCCATAATTGAACGTTACGAGCCCGCGATTCAGCATCGTAAGTTGCCCAGAAATTCAGCAATGTGTAACGTCCTGAATGATTTTGAAAACTGAAATTGCTCTCGGTTCCTAAAGACTCTATTCTCGGAGCAAAGTCGCCAGGGTTAATACCGACTGTCGGCTTTGCGTTTTTAGTTCCGGCAGACACAGCAAGCAATGCAACCGCAACAAAGAGAACATAAGCTCTTACTTTCATATCATCATTTTTATGTTAAACTTAATCGGAGCATCATTTAATTGCCTTTTTCTCCGACTCCTGATTTTCAGGAAATAAACAAGGGCTTCACCTTCGCTAAGGAATCGCTTTCTTGTTTTTAACGGCTGCAAATATACTGGCAAAAGCCCTATTTAGCCAAATGATATAACACTTTTCAGCCAAAAAGCAAGGTTTTTTATGTGTTTTATTGCATAAACAGATCAAAAATGATATGTTTTGCAACATGTTATTAATCTTATTTCACATATACCTGCCTGTCGATAAACCAGAACTTATGGCAGTGGGACAATTTCATCGCTGGAACTTTAGATACCGACCGACACAGATATTGTCGAAAGTGACAAATAACCACAAAAAGAAAGCATTTGGTTCTGAAGCCAAGTGCTTTCTTTTTGTGGTTATTTACTTTGCCGACTGTCCCCATAGGGAGAAGGCATCGGCATCCCTTCCTTTATATATTCGTCATATACAACAGTCGGATGATCCTGCGGAGATGTGACATTATATTCTTCTTTGAAGTTATCGCGACGGAAGTTCTTCAATTTCAAATTCTCCGAACTATAAGTACGCAAGGTCTGCCTCTTATTCCCGGTTAATGAACTTTCCACTACTTCCGAATCCAAAATATTCATTTTGGGGGTAAGAGACGGCAAGAGCTTCTGTTCGAGTAAACCGCGATAGGCTCCGATGTATTCACACCAGACGGCATTTCCACGCGTAAAAATACGATAGGTATAATTGGACCATGCTGTCCGGATATGGATTTCATGTTGCCAGATTTCGATACAGGCTTCTGACTCATAGTTCGGATCCTTGATCGTCATCCGCTCCAGTCCATGCATTTTTTCAAGGATTTTCGTTTGCCACTTGTCTGAATGCATTATTTCTGCAATAATCTCAGGCAATTTTTCCTTAATTTCAAACTGAATTTTCATCTTCGTGTGCCTGCCAGTCAGGACTTCTTAAGGTTGCCAGGTTCTGTTATTAATACAATATCTCTAAATTAATAACAACTAGTATACATGGTTTGTTTACACAAACAATCGTTTTTTGTACAGATCTCATGTTATATTGCCATGATTACCGACAAATTCGGGGGAATAATTGATGTAGATCTACAGCAAAAGAAAGGCCGACCTTTTGGTTTCGCTTGCCCCTCTGAAATAAATCCGATTTTTTTAGTACATTTGCCCTTATTAATAGGATTAGTCAATGCTTAAATATATTGTTGTATTTGCAGGAGCCTCTTTGCTTGCGATTTCTTTGCCAGCAAAGGCTCAGGAACAACGCGATATCGTTGCGCTCTCCTCTGAAGAAATAATGACTCCTTCAGATACCGTGCCTCGAAAGAAGACTGTCATCGTAGACGGAGTGGAATTGAACGAAAAGCAGTTGAAACGTTACTACCGTCAATTGCGTAAAGATTCCATCCGGGCCCACAAAAACATATGGTGGTCTGTACTGGGCGGTCCTTCATATACACCGGAAGCTTCGTTCGGTGTGGGTGGTGCCGTCCTTGCCAGCTTCCGGATGAATAAACAGGACACTATTTCCCAACGCTCTTTCCTGCCTGTCGGTTTGAACCTGTCTATAAATGGGACCATTGTTGTAGCTGGCGCTGGAACGTTTTTCTTCAATGAAAACCGTTTCCGTATCTATATGAATTATGGTTATCGGAACGAGCCTTCACACTATTACGGGAAAGGATTTGAAAAGGCGGAGAATCTCGAAAGGGGTGATTCCACTACTCGGTTTCATCGAAGCTATTTTCAATTGTATCCCCGATTCGTATGGGAAGTCCGCCCACATTTCTATTTAGGCGGCTTGTTTGACTTGAACTACACAAAGGTTTCGGATGTCAATCCGGTAATGGAAGAAGATCCCTATTTCCAACAGTTCAAAAGGAAATACTTCAACGTCGGTATCGGTGGACTTATCCAATATGACACTCGTGATGATGTGGCGACACCTACGTGCGGTATGTTGTTAGGAGCCAATTTCAAATTGTTCGGTAAATATTGGGGAGGCACTTATAACTACGAGATCATTGAACTTGAATACCGACAGTTTAAAAACGTATTTCGTCCGCGCAGTACACTTGCCTGGATTGCCAAAAGCCAGATCGGCTTAGGGGACGTTCCTTTTACGGAACTCCCGACTTTCGGTTCTCCTTTCGACCTTCGTGGTTACTATATGGGTAAGTACCGGGATAAGTCAATGGCTTACGGAATCGTTGAATACCGTCATATGTTCGGCTCCCCGGCCAAATACAAAAGCGGGAATTTTTGGGCAAAATGCGGTTTTGTGGCATGGGTCGGAACCGGGACGATCGGGGAAACCCCTTTTGACTGGAATAAATGGAAACTAAATTTCGGAGCCGGTCTCCGCTTTCAAATGCAACCAGGAAAAAACTTCAGACTGGACGTAGGGAAAGAACCCGGGCAGCCGGGCATGCAGGTCTATATGAATATGACAGAGGCTTTCTAAGAGAAAATAAATCCAACTTTCTAATAAACATAATTTAGGCACGGATACACGGAAAACACCACGAAAAGAAAACAGTTGATCCGTGAAATCCGTGCCTGAAAAACCATGATATCAGAATGACATTCGCATCATAAACCGAACTCCTTTTGTCTGAATGCCAGGATGATCGCGATAGTTCAAACGCCAGACGTAATCAAGACGAAGGAACTTAAAGATGTTTTCAATGCCAACACTAGCTTCCATATAAGGTGCCTTGCCCAACGTATACGAACCGTCAGGAAAAAGATATAGGCCGTCTCCCCCATTCATAGGATTGTTCTTGTCAGTCAGATGTCCCCATAGGCCGCGGAAACAGAATACTTCTCTCCATTTCAACTTCTTGACAAGCGGCAGGCGGTTCAACAAGTTTCCGTTCATGTAATATGTCAAATCCCAGGAGGCATATTCGTCGCTGATGAACTCCATCGCATTCATATTCGTATAAGATTCCGGCTGAATCGTATACGAAAGATTTGCATTCGGCAGGATCAACAAAGGATATGGAACCTTGTTCCATACTTTCCCTGCTTTCGTGATAAGATCAATATAACCGAAAGCTGAGAACCAAAAACGCTTCTGAATACCAATATCCGTACGGTGATAATCATACGACGAACCCAGCAAATCTTTCTTTGCCATTACATGGCTGAAATTAAAGATCAATGCATCGAAAGTAATCGGATAGCGAAGGTTACGTGTCTGGTAGAACTTTTCATCCTTGGCATAACGAAATTTCAACTCCAATTCCGTCATATCATAGCTCTTGACCGGGCTAATGGTTCCATCCGGTCCGATCCGGTCAAACACCGCATATTCGGTTGCATATTCGCGACGGTTACGGATGACAGCCCCATAAGCCAAACCATTATAATGTTCGTGGTAGTAAGTCAGTTCGGCTTGCCGCAAATAAGTGGCCCGCGTATCTTTCTGGCGTTTCCAAGCCAAGAACATATTATCCTTGCTGGCATACATATATTGCTGTCCTAATTGGTTGATATCGTACATATATTCCAAGCGGATCGAGTTCAGCGGAAATTCCTTACGGTATTCTTTACGATCATTGAACGAATACTCGACAAGAGCATCATATTTCAGCTTTTCATCTTTTGTCCCATACGCCATATATCCGTCAAAAAACAGGTTCTTGCTAAATGCCGTCGTCGTTGTTCCTCCCACACGGAAACGGGCTCCTTCGATTGCATTGCCACTGATTGCCGTGTTCATGGGGCCGAACTCGAATTTACTTTTCAGCGGGTCCTTATTCGTCGGGATATAGCCGGACACGAGAACTGAAACTACTTTCTCCGTTATATAAAAGATCGGAACGGAACGGAATTTAGCCATCAACTTTTCGACCGAATTCGGATTCTTCTTTATTGCCTCCTCTGGACGGTTACTTATCCAAAAATCCTCCGATTGCTGATAAGCGTCTTTTAGCGTGATGACAGGTGCACTCTCCTTAAACACAAACACTTGTTCGGCATCGGGTTCATCAAAAGAATGGTTACTGTAGATATTCAATCGTCGCGCATACATGCCTTTCGATTTCTCGCTCAATTTGAAGTTGACATTGATGTCGTCCTTCGTAATGATCCGAGTGCTGTCGGGCGTACGTTTAAAAGTCTGTTCAATCGTCATTCCGGAAACGAAATTTAGGTTGATGTCTTTAGGGACATTCAGAATTGCCTTCTGTACAAAGAACGTAGAATCAAGTGTAACAAACAGATGGCCAGTGAAACCGAATGTTTCCGAGTTGAAAGGGACAAACCCCAAATCCACACATTCCTGTCCGTTAACATTTAACGTATCGAGCAGATAATATTTGTAATAATTCGGTCCGATAGTAGACAGCGGACTGACAAATCTCTGTAAAAACAGAGGAATATCATTCTTGAAAATATCGACTTCCCGAAAAACCTCATTCAAAAACTGCTGGATACCATCACGCGAGAATATCTCATCCACACCTGATGACTTGTTCCCTTTTACAATACGCTTTTCCGCCTTCGGTTCTTTACGGTAATAAACAGATTCCACCTTTTCCTTTTCCGACACCGGAAGGATAGTCGTACCGACATCAAGCGTATCGACAAAATCGATCAGGAAATCGAATTTGCCCGGTTTTCCGTTCTTTTTGGGTTTGGGATGATAGTCATTCATCGCAAAGACCATCTTCTCATATTGATCGTATTGGAAATAATCGTGGTTACGCGGATCATTGCTTTCCCGTGAGGCAATCACTTGCTTTACAAACTTAACGGCCGGATTCTCTTTTTTGCTGTATTTCTCTTTCTTGGGCTTTACGACGACTTCATTCAACGTGATCCCGTTCGGGGCCAATTTTATTTTCAGATTATTCGTTTTACCCGGAATGACCTTCACTTCTTTCGTGTCATACCCTAAATAAGATACCTCCAAATTCTTGACATCGGTCAAAGCGGAGAATGAAAAGTTGCCATCCCCGTCAGTCGCTGTTCCTATTGTCGTCCCTTTAAATATAAGAGAAACATAAGGTAATCCTTCTCCTGTAATCGAATCGGTTACAACTCCCCTTATAATCGTATTCTGTCCGTTTGCTATCCATACCGAAAACAAGGATATCAGCAAAAAAACAATCTTCTTCCCCATCACGATTTCTTATCCTTTTATTTTTACTTTATCAATAAAAAACTCCTCATGATTCGAGATGGCTTTTTGAGTCATATTCGTCGCCTTAATGAGGAAGATAGCAGGCTATCTGACGAAGGAGTGGGACGGATATGGCCAAAAGATACTCAAAGCATAAGCGAAAACAACAGCTAAATAATAAAATAAACTGTCTGTAAAAAATCAAAACAGTTTCCAAATAAACCGCTGCAAAAGTATAACAGATTCTTTTTACAGAGTGTTCCAAAACACGCACATTATATTCCAATTACAAAAAATCTTCCTACCTTTGTCTCCTGAAAGGGGTGCCAAACTGTTAACGGGCTGAGATTATACCCTCGTGAACCTGATGCGGGTAATGCCGCCGTAGGAAAGAACAGATTAGGCTTTTTCCCTCCTTTTGTATATAGAAATGAAAATAAACACGACGTTTCGCTATCCGGTGGCACTTACTATTGCCGGTTCAGACAGTAGTGGTGGTGCCGGAATACAAGCGGATCTGAAAACATTTTCGGCTTTAGGAGTCTTCGGAACCTCTGCCATCACATCGATCACAGCCCAAAACACACAGGGGGTAAGAGGCATACACGCAGTTTCTCCAGAAATCGTCGAAGGGCAAATTCGTGCCGTATTCGAAGACTTAACCGTCGATGCCGTTAAGATCGGGATGTTGCATAACTGGGAAGCAGCCCGGATCGTTGCCTGCTCAATCGATCATTTCTGCCCGTCGAAAATCATTCTCGACCCAGTTATGATTTCGACAAGCGGCAGCAAGCTGATAGAAGATGAAACCATCGAAGTCATCGTGAAAGAACTTTTCCACCGCGTCACACTGATCACCCCAAATATTGACGAAGCAGCCTTTCTCTCCGGTATGCAGATACGCAACGAGGAAGAAATGGAAATGGCCGCACAAAAGCTGTTGGCTTCGGGATGCCGTGCCGTATTGATGAAAGGTGGCCACTTGGAAGGTAAAGAAATGGCCGATATCTTGTTTACACACGATGAAGCTCCGCTCCGACTGGCTGTGCCGACCATTCAGACTCAAAATACACACGGTACAGGTTGCACACTCTCGTCCGCCATTGCCGCCTATATGGCTTTAGGAAAAGAACTGCCCAATGCTGTACGTGCGGCAAAAGATTACATAACGGCAGCCCTTCGTGCTGGGGCCAATGTTAAGACTGGACATGGACACGGACCTCTCGATCATTTTTTCGATCCGGTTCCCCTCATAAAAATAGAAGTATGAAAAAGCTGATCGTTATTACTTCGCCCCATTTTTTCAAGGGAGAGGATTCCATCCTTTTACATCTGTTTAATGAAGGGATGCAACGTCTTCATCTGCGTAAACCGGATAGCGATGCAAATGAATTACGCAAGTTGCTAGATCGGATTCCAGATACCTACTATCCAAAAGTCGTACTTCATGACTGTTTCGGGCTAGCGGTAGAATATGGCCTAGGCGGCATACACCTGAACAGACGCAACAACCAACCGCCAGACGGTTTTACAGGCACAATCAGCTGTTCATGCCATTCGATCGAGGAACTCGAACAGTTCGGGAAACTCGACTATCTGTTTCTTAGCCCGATTTTTCAAAGCATATCCAAAGAAGGCTATGGGAACGGTTTCAAGCCGGAAACACTCAGACAGGCTTCCAATGCCGGGATCATCAATGGTAAAGTCATAGCCTTAGGAGGCATAAACCTGACGACCCTTCCACTTCTACGCCCTTTCCGCTTCGGGGGAGCTGCCGTGTTGGGAGCAGTTTGGGGAAACTACCCTTCGGCAGATAAAGAGGATTCTATTATCACACAATATAAAAAGCTACAAGCATGGAATTAGACGATTTTTTATATACAAGTGCAGGTAGAGGAAGGTATGCCTGTTTTACCGGTACTAATCGGTTGATGTTCATCACACACCGTACGAATAAATACACAGAACTGGATGAGGTCAAGATGGTGACCAAAGGCGGTTGTACTTGGGTACAGCTCCGCATGAAAGAGAATTTGAACCTGGAAGTTGCCAAAGCAATCGCCCATTTTACCCTGTTTGACTGCGATACGGATTGCGCCTGCTGTCTGGACGACGATCTGGATATGGCTTTCAAAGCCGGTATTCACTGCGTCCATTTAGGTAAAAACGACATACCGGTCTCCGAAGCCTGGCACCGTATCATCGAAAAAGGGAAAGAGGATCTTTTCCTGGTGGGGGCAACAGCCAACACGTTCGAAGATATCTTGAAAGCAGATCGAGAAGGAGCTTCTTACATAGGCTTGGGCCCCTACCGCTACACCGAGACCAAAAAGAACCTGAGTCCGGTACTGGGATTGGAAGGGTATCGAAAAATTATGAAACAATGCAGAGAAGCTGGCCTTGAAATTCCTATCTTTGCCATCGGAGGGATCGAGTTTGAAGACATTGCCCCGTTGATGGAAACAGGAATAGAAGGCATCGCCGTTTCCGGAGCGATCATCAATGCTGAAGATCCGGTCGAAGAGACACGCCGTTTCATCCGGGAGATCAACAAACATAAACCGGACCCTTGCAGGGACGATTCTGAAATATAAAAAGAATAAAATAATACAGCTATGGCAAATAAAAACAGAATACGCATCACGTATCCTTCATCGGAAAAGATCTACATACCCGGCAAGATACATAAGATAAATGTGGGTATGCGAAAGATCAAAATACTGGATACCGTCACACGCGATGAGAACGGAGAGTTGGTCCACAAAAAAAACAATCCCGTCATCGTGTATGATACCAGTGGACCTTATTCGGACCCGAAAATCCCAGTCAATACGCAAAACGGCATTCCCCGTATCCGCGAATCCTGGTATGCAGGACGCAAAGACTTGATCCGCCTGGAAGAACTGACTTCCGATTATGGCCGGCAGCGCCTCGCCGATTCCTCACTGGATCACATCCGTTTCCCAAAACAACACCTGCCCTATCGTGCCAAAGCGGGAAAAAACATCACCCAGTTGTATTATGCGAAACGGCGCATCATCACTCCGGAAATGGAATATGTCGCCATCCGCGAAAACCAGCAGATCGAGGCGTTAGGATTGAAATCATATATCACTCCCGAATTTGTCCGCAAAGAAATTGCTGCCGGGCGTGCCATCATTCCGGCAAACATCAACCATCCCGAAGCCGAACCGATGATTATCGGCCGGAAATTTTTGGTAAAGATCAACACCAATATCGGCAACTCCGCCCTCTCGTCCGGTATAGATGAAGAGATCGAAAAGGCCGTATGGAGCTGCAAATGGGGAGGCGACACCTTGATGGATCTTTCGACAGGAGACAATATCCATGAAACCCGCGAATGGATCATCCGTAACTGTCCGGTTCCGATGGGAACAGTCCCTATCTACCAGGCTTTGGAAAAGGTGAACGGAAAGATCGAAGACTTGAGTTGGGAAATCTATCGCGACACACTGATCGAACAGGCTGAACAGGGAGTCGACTATTTCACCATCCATGCAGGTTTGCTTAAAAAGCATATCGAACTGACACAAACGCGCTTGACAGGTATCGTCTCACGCGGAGGTTCAATCATGGCTAAGTGGATGCAAATCCATAATGAAGAGAATTTCTTGTATACACATTTCGCCGAGATATGCGAGATACTGAAAATGTACGATATCGCCGTTTCGATCGGCGACGGGCTTCGCCCGGGCTCCATCTACGATGCGAACGATGCCGCCCAATTTGCCGAACTACATACGATGGGTGAGTTAACCCAAGTTGCCTGGGACCAGTTCGTGCAGGTCATCATCGAAGGGCCGGGCCATGTCCCGATGAATAAGATCCAAGAGAACATGAAAGAACAGCAATATGCTTGCCATAATGCCCCGTTCTACACGTTAGGCCCGCTGACAACAGATATCGCCCCAGGTTACGACCATATCACATCGGCTATCGGAGCCGCCCAGATTGCCTGGCACGGCACAGCAATGATCTGTTACGTCACTCCGAAAGAACATCTCGGTTTACCGGATAAGGAAGATGTCCGCACGGGTGTCGTCACCTATAAGATCGCCGCCCACGCCGCCGACCTGGCAAAGGGACATCCCGGAGCACAAGTCCGTGACAATGCTCTGAGCAAAGCCCGCTTCGAATTCCGCTGGAAAGACCAGTTCAACCTGTCTTTCGATCCGGAACGCGCCCTTCAATATTACAAGGACAGTGCCGTGACGGACGGTGAATATTGCACGATGTGCGGCCCCAACTTCTGTGCCATGCGGCTGAGCAAGGATTTACATAAGGAAAACTGCGATATATAAAGGTCACTCATTTTGTGCAGTGGCAAGGATATACACGATGTGTCTTATATCCTTGCCGCTGTACAAGTTCTTCTTAATCAAAAGGGATAAAAGAACGAAAGAGACGAAAGGTTGTTCGGATTTAACGAAATGGAAAATCAGTTTAAGGTTCGGTATTCATTCGGAGAACATCCGACAATTCTTTTAAAGGCTTTGCTGAAATACTGCGGGTATTGATAGCCCAAAGCATAGGCAACATCACTGATCGATTTATCCGGATCTGCCAGCCACTCTTTTGCAGTATCCATTGTTTTTGCCAATATATATTCTTGTGCAGATGAACCTGTCTCCTTTTTTATCAAGTCTCCGAAATAATTTGCAGACAGATGCAACTGGTCAGCACAATAAGCTACGGTCGGTGTACCGAATTTGGAGGGCTTATCCGAAGTGAAATAGTCGTTCAATAATGCTTCAAACGAACAGAGTGTGTCCTTGTTCTCCTTTTTGCGGGTAATGAACTGTCTATCATAAAAGCGGATACAATAGTTGAGCAACAACTCGATAGCAGCAACGACAATCAGATTGCTATGTTTATCCGTAGCACCTTTGATTTCATCGTCTATTTTCATCATGCAGTCTATCACGGTCTGCCTTTCTTGCTTCGAGAGATGCAGTGCCTCATTGACGGCATAGGAAAAGAATGTGTAATCTTGCATGTGACGGCTCAAGGGGGTACCATGTAACAATTCGGGTTGAAATGTCAGCCACCAGCCTTTTGGCTGAAACGGCTCTCCCGTATCATCATTGCCGATGACTTGTCCCGGTGCTGCAAATACCAAGGTTTCTTCCTGAAAATCGTAGAATTTCCGACCATACTTTATCTGATCAGCGCACTTTATATCTTTCAGATAAATGACATAGAACCCGATACTCTTGCGGATATGATGCAGTGGTTTTATTTTTGAAGCATCAATTACGCCCACTAGTGGATGCGGAGTATCTATACCCAAAAAGTCATTATAATCCTTGACAGTATTTAGCTTTATAATCTTCTCCATAACAGTCTATTTCATTGTTTCTGTGCAAATGTAGAAAATATCTTTGGCTTATCTCCGTTCCAATCTGTAATAATTATGCATGAAACCGTAATTCATACCCTATGAGGTACTCGGACAGCCTATAATTTTGCATCGTGGAAAACTGAATAAAAGAAATAACAATGATACAAATGAGTAATTCAAGACTTATGACCATCGACCGATTCAATAAATTAACAGGACATGAAACGCTGCATCCATAGATCTGCATGGTAGATTTGTCAAGAACAAATCTAAACGAGGATATCCGGATGATGTGTGATTTTTACGGGTTGTTGTATTACAACGATCCAGAACAAGACAAAATATCGGGAAAAGAGTGGTTGCGACTGATTTATCCCGGTGAAACAGTCGAAATCCCTTTGAACCGACATCGACATACCGGATGTTGTTCGGGCGTATTGTTTCATCCCGATTTGTTATGCGACACATCGCTCGAAAACCGTATCGAAACCTATCCGAAACGCTGTTGCTGTAAAGGAACATTGTCGGAGCACGAAAGAAACATCATAACCGATAACTTGCGGGAAATCGGAGAAGAGTTACATCATGCCATCGACCGATATAGTGCATCAATCATCGCTTCACATATCGAATTGCTACTCAACTACTGTATACGCTTTTGCAGTCAGTAAATAATAAAACCGTAATAATTATCCTTCAAACCGTAATCCATGACTGGTCGAGGCGGGAATCTCAGCCTAATTTTGCACCAAGTAAAAACAGATAAATAAAATAATAGAGATTATGAATATAAAATTGAAAATTATAACAACGTTACTCGGTGTCTTCTTCGGATGCGGAATCGTAACCTCTCAAACACCGAAAGCAGAACAAGCTATGGACAGTAAACGACAACACATTACAGAGGTCGCAGCCCTTACGGGTAAGGGTGACCTCGACAAACTGAAAACCGTCCTTATCGACGGGCTGAATGACGGCATGGCTGTCAGCGAGCTTAAAGAAGTAATGGTACACGCCTATGCTTATTGCGGTTTTCCTCGTGCCCTGCGCGGATTGCAAACATTGGTTGCGGTACTTGACGAGCGTAAAGCAAAAGGCATCGAAGATGACTGGGGACGCAAAGCGTCGCCGATAACCGATACCCGCAGCAAATACGAGCGCGGACGCGACATTCTTGTTGAGATCTCAGGTATTCCAGCGGATGCACCGAAAGCTGATTATGCTATACTGGCTCCGGAAATCGAAGTATTCCTTAAAGAGCACCTCTTCGCCGACCTTTTCGAACGGGACGTGCTGACATATGCCGAACGGGAACTGACGACCGTTGCCGTAATCGCCTCGCTGGGCAAAGGCGTGGAACCGATGTTGAAAGGGCACATGGGTATTGCACTGAACGTAGGCATAACACCAGACGAATTACGCAGTGTGTTGGCTATTGTCGAAAAGAACATCGGACGCGACGAAGCTGACGGCGGCAGACTGGCCTTAAACGAAGTGTTGCAAAGCAAAGGTTTGACCACTGCTCCGGAAGCGTCGGCCGTGACAATAGGAAACGGAGTGAAGAAACAGAAAGTGACGTTCCACAACCGTTTTCTGATCGATATGGTCGGTGATCTTTATTTTCCTGCAAACTATAGTCCAGCAAAGAAATATGCCGCCATCATCGTCGGTCATCCTTTCGGCGGTGTCAAGGAGCAGACTTCGGGGCTTCATGCCCGTAAGCTCGCGGAAATAGGTTATGTGACATTAGCTTTCGATGCGTCCTACTATGGTGAGAGCGGCGGTTATCCACGTCGCATGGAATCGCCTGAAGTACGAGTGGATGATTTCAGCGCGGCGGTCGATTTCCTCACGAACCATCCGGCAGTCGAAGCTGACAAGATAGGTGTGATCGGTATCTGTGGTGGAGGATGCTACTCTGTCAGTGCAACACAGATCGATCACCGCATCAAGGCTCTTGCCACCATCAGTATGTATGACATGGGACGTGCCCGCCGTCAAGGCATAGGTGACACACAGACCTATCAACAGCGTATGTCTATTCTTGATGAAATCGGTCGTCAGCGCACAGCTGAATATGGTGGAGCTGCACGTAAAGATATTCGCGCCCTGCCCGAAAAAGTGGATGAGAACACACCGAAGTTTGCAATCGACTTCCTCGACTATTACGACAATCCTGAGCGTGGCCAGCATCCCAACTCTACGGGCTATTACTCCTACACGAGCCTTGCACCGATGATGAACTTCTTTCCGTTCACGCAAATCGAGACCATATCGCCGCGTCCGTTACTTTTCATCGTGGGAGAAAATGCTGTATCGAAATATTTTTCTGAAGACGCATACGAGAAAGCTGCCGAACCGAAAGAACTGTTTGTCGTACCCGGAGCAACGCACGTGGATTTGTACGACCAACCGGAATATCTGAAAATCACGCTTCCGAAACTGGACACTTTCTTCAAACAATATCTAAAATAAACCGCAAAGCCGAGTGGAGGACCGAACTTGTCCGGATAGTGCCGAGGCATAGCGTTTATCGCAAATGAAATTAGAAATAACTATTCAACATGAAAAAAATAACTTACTTATTTTTACTGACTGCTGCACTCGGTGCTTGCACCCCGAAACCGTCAAACAAGGTAGAAACAATCCAGCCTGCCGAATTTGTTTCCATCTTCCCCAAAGGAAATGCCATTGAAGGTACTAATTTTAACGGTACGGCATATCTCCAACGGTTGATGACCGACACGGAACATTCGATGTCGTAGTTTCCGATGTGATATTCGAACCGAAAGCCCGCAACAGTTGGCATTCGCATCCAGGTGGCCAGATTCTGATCGCCACTGCCGGGAAAGGTTACTATCAGGAAAAAGGGAAGCCCATACAAATTTTGAATCCCGGAGACGTAGTCGCTATTCCGGCAGACGTGGTGCATTGGCACGGAGCAGCTTCCGACAGCGGATTCACACATATAGCTATCAACACAAAGGTTCATTTGGGTGCAACCCAGTGGTATGAACCTGTAACAAACGAAGAATACGATAATTATAAAGAATAGAGAAATGAATAGAAATATCTTGATTTTGTTCATGTCATGGCTGGGAGTGACAGGATACGGACAAGCAACTTCTCCCAACGAGACCCCGATTACAATAGCCCGCCAGGGTAGCTTTGCATATGCCGGACAGTGCTGACGGAACAGAAGCTGGGCAGTATCGAATAGGAATGACTGAATAAATCAAGCATTATTAATTTAATGATCTGTAACTATTTGGCGTTATCCCCGTTATCTTCTTGAAAAGAAAACTGAAATACTGTATCGAAGGAAATCCGAGTTCATGAACGATTTGAGAAAGGGATTCTCCTGAGGAACGTAGCTTCTCCTTTGCCATTTCGATACGTTTCAATTGAAGATGGCAGCTGTGCGTGTGTCCGAGTTGCAATTCGAGCAGATCATTGAAATAGGCTTCCGACAAATGAAGTTGTCCGGCACAATAGGCAGAAGTAAGCGGTTTCTGTGCAAGTTTTCCATCTCCAATATATTGTTTGACAAGTTTTTCGTATTGCCGTATCAGCAGTTCATTGTTCAATTCACGGACAATGAACTGCCGTTCATAAAAACGAGTGGTATAATCCAACAGACGGGTAATATGCCGTATCAAGATAGTCCGTTTGTAGGAATCTGCACCATGATGAAATTCCCTACGAATATCGTCGATACACGAAGAGAGTATCCGTTTTTCTTTTAGGGATACATGCAACGCTTCCTTGAGTGCATACGAAAAGAACGTGTATTCTTCAATAGTCTTTTCAAGCATTCTTCCCTTGAACAGATCAGGGTGAAACGCAACCATCCATAGGCAAGGTGCGGGAATTTCCACACAGACGGTATCCGGACGATAACTGATGAGTGTTCCGTCGCAGTAGTCGCAATGCACCCGACCACACTTTGTTCCGAATTCAGCAAGAAAATCCGTTAATATCAGACAATAGTATCCCGACTGACATAAGAACGGAAGAATTGCATGAGGGTTAGCTGTGTCGTCGATATAAAGCCCGGGAAATTGCAGTTCGTTCATAGTTTACTATACCAAGACTAGTTTTGAGAACGAAATTCATTGGGAGTATAACCTGTCACCCGTTTGAACATCCGGCTCAGGTGCTGTGGATATTGGAATCCCAGCCCGTAAGCAATTTCACTCGTTGTTTTATCTGTGCCAAGTAAGGCTTCTTTAGCCCGTTCGATCAGTTTATTTTGAATATATTCCGAGGCAGTCTGCCCTGTCTGTTTACGGATCATGTCTCCGAAATAATTCGCAGACAGAAACACTTTATCGGCAAAATACTTGACGGTCGGTAACCCCTCCCGTAAGGGACCATCGCTGTCGAAATAGTCGTCTAATAGTCGTTCAAAACGGACGATAATATCTTTGTTTACCTGTTCTCGTGTCGTGAACTGCCTTTCATAGAAACGCATACAATAGTCGAGCAACAGTCCGATATTGGCACAAATCAACCGGCGGCTGTGTTTGTCGATACTATGCCTCAATTCCGTCTCTATTTTATGCAGACAGTCCATTACAATCTCACGCTCATCCTCCGAAAGATGCAACGCCTCGCGGGTTTCATAAGAGAAGAATGAGTAGTTCTTAATTTCTTGACCGAGAGCAGTTCCTCGAATCAGGTCGGGATGAAACAGAATGCCGTGAGCATTCGGCTGGATATTTTTCAGCATCTCGGTTTCCGCAACTTGACCAGGGGCGAAACCGACTATCGTACCGTCCTGATAGTCGTAACTCTGACGTCCATACGTGATATTCCCGCAGTAGGTATCTTTCAGATAAAGAGCGTACACGCCGTAGTTGACCTTGAAATGTTCCGGCCACTGCGTCGCCTTCGACAAATCGACTACACTTACTAACGGATGCCGTGTTTCGAGTCCGAACAGTTTGTTGTATTTATCTACCTCATTGAGTTTTATAACTTCTTCCATAAGCTTTTCTTTTATTTCTTTTGAGCAAAAGTAATTCATTTGAATTGAATTACATACAGCGTTATTACTGAATCGAGGATTCGGGTATAAATATCCGTAAATCGTATACAAGTCGGCTTATTCGACCGCGGTAAATTTGCAATCAGAAAAAACAATGAAAAAACAAAAGATGATGGATCGCAGAAATTTCTTAAGGACGGCATCGAGTTTTACATTGCTCACAGTCGGAGCTACAACAGATGCTTCCCGTACTACAGGAGAGAGCATCGGCAAATATTTGAATCTGGATAAGCTGCCAGGTATGTGTGCCAAAGAGCCAATGACGGCCGATGGTATCATAAGGCTGTCGAAAATAGAGGTTTATCCGCAGTATCTCGACAAGTACATAAACTATGCGACCGAAGTGGGCGAAATATCCCTGCGTAGCGAACCGGGCGTATTGACAATGTATGCGATTGGTGAAAAGGAGAATCCCTGCAATATAACGATTCTTGAAACGTATGCGAACCATGCGGCTTATGAAAAACATATCGCATCGGAACACTTTCAGAGGTACAAGCTGGAGACGCTGCACATGGTCAAGTCGTTAATATTGTCTGACCAGACGCCGCTCAATCCGGCTAATAAACTCAATAATTTCATACAATAAATAAAACAACTATGAACAAGATCTTTTTAATTTCAGTATTCAGCATTTTAACACTCAATGTTATGGCACAGGAAAAAATAGCACAGACAGCAGGACGCACCCAACTCGGTGAGTTCGCCCCCAAATTTGCGGAACTCAACGACGATGTTCTTTTCGGCGAAGTGTGGAGCCGCACTAATAAATTGGGCCTGCGTGACCGCAGTTTAGTAACGGTTACCTCCCTTATCAGTCAGGGTATCACGGACAATTCGCTCGTGTTCCACCTCCAATCGGCGAAGAAGAACGGTATTACCCGTACCGAGATCGCCGAAGTCATCACACATATCGGTTTCTACGCAGGTTGGCCGAAGGCCTGGGCAGCGTTCAACCTCGCCAAAGGTGTATGGGCGGAAGATACTGCCGGTGAAGATGCCAAAGCCGCTTTCCAGCGTGAGATGATTTTCCCTATCGGCGAACCGAATACAGCATACGCCCAATACTTCATCGGTAACAGTTACCTCGCACCCGTTTCGAGCGAACAGGTGCCGATAGCAAACGTAACTTTTGAGCCTCGCTGCCGTAATAACTGGCATATCCATAAAGCGACAAAAGGGGGTGGACAGATGCTTATCGGTGTAGCCGGACGAGGTTGGTATCAGGAAGAAGGCAAGCCGGCGATAGAGATTCTACCCGGTACGGTCATCCATATCCCGGCTAACGTGAAGCATTGGCACGGAGCGGCAGCCGACAGTTGGTTTGCACATCTGGCTTTCGAGGTTCCGGGAGAAAAGACATCCAACGAATGGCTCGAACCGGTCACGGACGAAGAGTATGACAAACTCGAACAAAATAAGGAAACTCGCCGGTAAACGAATCGCTCTGTCCGCCACAAGCGGCAGTAGCGGAATCTCGACTTCAGTCAGCGAAGCGCCCGCATGACAGCGGTGGCTGCTCACTGCGAAACGACATTAGGGCATGGCTGACAAAACATAATTTATATAACAATTAAAGAACGGAATATATGGAAGTAATATCAAACACAGAGTTCGGCGGAGAAAGACCTTTGTTCGAATCACATAATCTCAGATTGGAGAACGTCGTCATCCGTGCCGGGGAGTCGGCCATCAAGGAATGCAGCAACATCGAAGCCATTGATTGCCGGTTCGAAGGAAACTACCCTTTCTGGCACGTGCATGGTTTCGTTATTGACCGTTGCTTTTTCGATATAGGCGGACGTTCGGCACTGTGGTACTCCGACCATCTGAAAATGACCGATACACGTATCGACGCCCCCAAAATGTTCCGCGAGATGCACGACATCGAAATCGAGAACGTAGAGATGAACGATGCTGATGAAGTGTTCTGGCGTTGCCAGAATCTGAACATCAAAAATCTGAAACTGCATGGAGGAACTTATCCGTTTATGTTCAGCAGCAACATCCGTATAGACGGATTGGAAAGCGACAGCAAATACGTTTTCCAGTATGTGAAGAATGTGGAGTTGCGCAATGCCAAAATCACTACGAAGGATGCCTTCTGGGAGGTGGAGAATGTGACGATCTACGATTCCGAACTCAACGGTGAATATCTGGGCTGGCATTCGCGCAATCTTCGGTTAGTGAACTGTCACATTACCGGCGAACAGCCGCTCTGCTATGCCCACGACCTCGTGTTGGAGAATTGCACCTTCGGCCCAGATTGTGACCGGGCTTTCGAGTACAGTTCGGTGCAGGCAACTATCAAAGGTGCAATAGGCGGAGTGAAGAATCCGCGGACAGGCTGTATCACCGCCGAGAGCTATGGGGAGATCATCTTCGACGAAAATATAAAGGCTCCTGCCGATTGTGAATTGAGGCTTTGGGACGAGAAAAACTGTTTCACCGACTGAAGTCCCTACGAATAACCTGATGGGAAGAGAAAAGAGAAAGACCGATTACTTGTTGTCGCTTATCCGCGAAGGGAAGAGTATGACGCTGAAGCAGCAGCTACGCCTGACCATGTATCTCAGCACTCCGGCCATCATGGCGCAGGTGTCCTCCATTGCCATGCAGTACATCGACGCCTCGATGGTAGGCAGTCTGGGTGCGAATGCCGCTGCTTCCATTGGTTTGGTCTCGACCACGACATGGCTGTTCTGGGGATTGTGTGCAGCAGCCACAACAGGATTTTCCGTACAGGTAGCACACCGGATCGGAGCCGGGGATTTCGCGAGAGCCAGAAAGATACTGCGCCAGTCGGTTACGGCCACGCTTGTTTTCAGTTCCCTGCTGGCGGTGACCGGTATTTCCATCAGTGATATACTTCCCGGTTGGCTGGGCGGTGATGAAATGATATGGAGCGACTCGTCCCTTTATTTCCGGATATTCTCTCTTTTTCTGCCTGCCTTGCAGTTGAACTTCCTGGCAGGCGGTATGCTGCGTTGCAGCGGAAATATGCGTGTACCCAGTATGCTGAACGTGCTGATGTGCCTTTTGGATGTCGTATTCAACTTCTTCCTTATTTTTCCGACACGGCAGATAGACTGGTGGGGATGGGAATTTACCACTCCCGGCGCAGGTTTAGGCGTGAAGGGTGCGATATTGGGTACAGTATTGGCCGAATTCGTCACCACCGTCGGAATGATGTGGTATCTTTGCCGTCGTTCTCCCATGCTAAGACTGTCCGGAGAACGGGGAAGTTTCCGGCCCCGGAAGGATACTCTGCGCAAGGCTGTCCGTATCTCCCTGCCGATGGGATTCGAACACATTGCCATTTGTGGAGCGCAAATTGCAACGACGGTAATCGTCGCACCTCTCGGCATCACCGCCATTGCCGCCAACTCATTCGCCATCATTGCCGAAAGTCTTTGCTATATGCCCGGCTACGGTATCTCGGAAGCTGCCACGACACTGGTCGGACAAAGCCTCGGGGCAAACCGCATCCGGCTGCTCCGTCGTTTTGCCAATATTACCGTCTGGTCGGGGATGCTGATTATGGGTGTCATGGGAGCTTTGATGTATGCGGCGGCTCCGCAAATCATCGGAGTGATGACTCCTGTGGAGGAGATCCGTACCTTGGGGGTTGAAATTCTGCGGATAGAAGCCTTTGCCGAACCGATGTTCGCGGCATCTATTGTTGCTTACGGTGTATTCGTAGGTGTCGGAGGCACGTTCATGCCCAGCCTGATGAATTTCGGCAGCATTTGGGGCGTAAGGCTGACACTGGCTGCACGGTTCGCTCCTACAATGGGACTGCCTGGCGTGTGGCTCGCCATGTGTATCGAGCTTTGCTTCCGGGGAACGATTTTTCTTGTCAGGCTTTGGGGTAGTAACTGGATTTATAAATTACGAATAAAAAGATAAATTATGAAATACGATTTCGATACAATCATCCCGCGGCGCGGGACGAATTCTTACAAATGGGATACTCCCGAAGAGGAGAATGTATTGCCTATGTGGGTGGCGGATATGGATTTCCGTACAGCACCAACTATTGTTGAAGCCTTGCAAAAGCGGATAGCTCATGGTATTTTCGGCTATACCAAAGTACCCAAAGCCTACTACGACGCGGTTGTCCGGTGGTTCGATGACCGACATCGCTGGCAGATAGATCCCCGGTGGATTATCTATACGAACGGTGTCGTGCCAGCTCTGTCCGCTATTATCAAAGCTTTGGCTGCACCGAGTGACAAGATAATCGTCCAGACTCCGGCATACAACTGTTTCTATTCGTCGATTCGCAATAATGGATGCGAACTGTCGGCCAACTACCTCGTTTATCGGGACGGCCGCTACACGATTGACTTCGACGACCTCGAAACAAAGACGGCCGATCCGAAGGCGAAAATCCTGCTGTTGTGCAATCCTCACAATCCAGTCGGACGGGTCTGGACGCCGGAGGAACTGTGGCGCATCGGTGACATCTGCCTGCATAACGGGGTGTTCGTTGTGGCAGACGAGATTCATTGTGAGCTGGTCTATGAAGGGCATGACTACACGCCTTTCGCCTCCCTGTCCGAACGTTTCCGCCAAAACTCCGTAACCTGCGTTTCGCCGAGTAAGGCATTCAACCTTGCCGGATTGCAAATCGCCAACATCATCGCTGCCGATGAAGGGGTACGCCGCCGTATCGACCGCGCCATCAACATCAACGAAGTGTGCGACGTTAATCCGTTCGGCGTTATCGCCACGATAGCCGCTTACAATGAAGGCGGTGCATGGCTCGATGCTTTGCGGAAATACTTGTGGGAGAATTACGAATATCTTTACCGTTTTTTCGAGCAACGGCTACCGCAATATCCTGTGTTGCCACTCGAAGGAACCTATCTGGTCTGGATAGATTGCCGAGCATCGAGTATCGGCTCGGATGCCACGACCCTGCGCTTGCAAGAGGAACAGAAGCTGATGGTCAATTCTGGTACACTGTACGGTCCTGGTGGAGAGGGGTTCATTCGTCTGAATATAGCCTGTCCCCGGACGTTGCTTGCCGACGGCCTGGAACGGATAGCCCATGTGTTGGTACAAAATTTCTAAGAGAATTTTGCCAAACGCTCAATTGGCAACAACCTCCTGCAAATCTCATTATCGATGACAACACGAAGATAGGGCTTCGCAACAGGTTGGAATACGGTTTGGGGAATATCGGCGAATATCGGTGAAGATAGGTGCAGATAGGTGCAGAAACAGGTAGAATATAAACGCCATTATATTTTGAATATCAGTAATTATTGCTTATCTTTACAGGACAATAAAACGATGGAAATTATGATGATGGATGAATTCGAAATCAGGAGTTACGGGTGGCAGGAATTGGCGTTCCTTTACGGTCCGGATTTGATGCCGGCATCGGCAGGGAAACGGTTGTCCCAATGGGTGGGGGTAAACCCGGAGCTAAAGACAGAGCTACAGGGTAACGGTTGGAGGAAAGGGAAAAAGATGTTGACTCCCCTGCAGGTGAGGACGATCGTGCAATATCTGGGTGAGCCTTGAAACAAGGGACTTCTGTGTGCGAAATAAGGGACTTTGACGTGTCAAACCACGAAGTTCGGGAGGTGAAAGACCGGACTTCCGGATGCGAAAGAAGGGATTTTTCTCGTTCCTGTCGTGTCTTTGCCGGTTTAAAGAGGGGCAAGGAAATGAGCTTATATATATATTAATATATTTATTTTAAGATGTAGGATTGAACCATAATGAACGGAAAACCTCTGTAAGCTACTTGTAATGAGTTGTTTATATTGTGCTATTGACTGCACCGTTTTTATTTGGAGGTAAAATGTTTGGTTTAAACAGGCTCTAAGATGTTGTTTTTGAGATATAATTATTTCGGCTATCGGATAAAAAGATTAATTTTGTAGCTCAGTGTGATGTTGTTGTCGCATTGAGCTAACTTTAAATTCGGACATTTATGAAATCAAGTCTTCTTATTTCCCTTTGTTTGGTATTTCTTTGTTCTTGTCAGGAACTCCCGATAGAAGAATATGCCGTGATTCCCCAACCGGCGGAAATCGCCTACACTTCCGGGTTTGTCAAATTGAAGAGCCAGCCCGTTGTCGCCTATCCTTTGGAGCTGGCGAATGAAGCGCAACTCCTTCAATCCTATCTGTCTTCCGACTTTTCAGTCGGAGCCGTGTTGAATGAAGGTGGCGGGAAGGCGGATATAACCTTACAGTTGGACCCGACTGTTTTGCCGGATAAAAAGGAAGGCTATGTTTTGGACGCAATATCCGGGAAGGTCATGATAAAAGCCAATTCACCGGCCGGTATCCTGAATGGTGTTCAGACTTTGAGGCAGGTGATCAAAGAAAAAGACGGCAAGTTGATGGTACAGAAGGCGATCGTTACGGACTACCCTGCTTTTTCGTGGCGTGCCTTTATGTTAGACGAAGGTCGTTATTTCAAAGGCAAAGAAGTGGTGAAGCAGCTGTTGGATGAAATGGCAGACCTGAAAATGAATGTCTTCCACTGGCATCTGACCAACGATCAAGGATGGCGTATCGAAATAAAGAAGTATCCGAAGTTGACGGAAATAGGAGCTTTCAGGGATTCTTCCGAAATCAACCATTTTGGGAGTGACGTGTATGACGGTAAACGTCATGGCGGTTTTTATACGCAGGAAGATTTAAAAGAAATTGTGGATTATGCGGCAAAACGCCATATAACGATAATACCGGAGGTGAGTATGCCAGGACATGCCAGTGCAGCTATCGCATCTTATCCCTGGTTAGGGACGAGCGGAAAACAGATAAAAGTGCCGGGGAAATTCGGAGTTCATTATGAAGTTTTTAATGTGGCTGATCCTGACGTGATGAAATTCTTGGACGAGGTGACAGATGAGGTAATCGCGATCTTCCCTGGTTCTGTGTTCCATATCGGAGGTGATGAAGTGAAATATGATCAATGGAAAAATTCTCCAGCGATACGTGCTTACATGACCAAACATAATTTGAAGACTCCGGCCGAACTTCAGGTCTATTTTACAAATGAAATATCCAATATGTTGGCAGCCAAGGGCAAGAGAATGATGGGGTGGAATGAAATTACCGGAGATAAACTGCACGAATATCAGTCAGATGCCGATACAGAAGGCGTGAAGCAGGAGTTGGCTTCCGGTACGATCGTCCATTTCTGGAAGGGAGACACGGCTCTTATTAGGAAAACAATAGAAAAGGGATATGATGTCGTGAATTCTTATCATGAATATACCTATTTGGATTATTCATACGAGTCGATTCCTATGGAAAAAGCTTACTCGTTCAATCCTGTACCGGAGGGCCTGACGGATGATCAGAAAAGTAAAGTATTGGGATTAGGATGCCAAATGTGGGGAGAGTTTATCCCGACAGTCGAGAGCATGAATCTGAAAGTCTATCCCCGCTTGGCCGCTTATGCGGAAACAGGGTGGACGGATGCTTCCAACAAGGACTATCAACGTTTTTTGGACAAATTGAATTCCTTTCTACAAAAGTGGAAAACGGAAGGAATTACCTGTGGTCCGGTTCAATAGGAAATCATTGTTAAATAATAAAATAACATCGATCTGGGTTAAACCTTTCGTCCGGCTCCAAGTCTATTATCCAGAAGCGCTTCAAAAACAAATAAGTTTAATATTAATAACAGGTAATTAGTTTATGAAGAAGGTAATAGGATTGTGTTTGGTTCTCTTGATCAGTTCGGTTTCTGTTTTTGCCCAAGATGGCAAACGAGGTGCAAAAAAAGGAGGTGATCCGGCACAACGTTGTGAAAAAATGATTGCTGATCTGAAATTGGATGAGAAACAGGCGGCAGATTTCCGTAAAGTGGAAGCTGAGTTCAGAGATAAGATGAAAGCGGAAAGAAAACAGGCCGATTTGGATCGTCGGAAGATGCGCGAAAAGATGATGAGCTTGCGGGATGATCGGGATGCGGAGATGAAAAAGATACTGACGGAGGATCAGTATAAACAATATCTCGAAAAGCAACGCCCCCAGTCTCCTCGTAAAAGACATGGTCGCAAGGAATGAAAAAACGACTCCCGTCTCATATTGTTTGGAACGGGAGTCATTTTTTATGGGACAAGAATTTATAATGTTTTTACTTTCAGGTTTCTCCAGAGAACCTTGATACCGCCTCCATCATGGATTTGCAGAGCAATGCGTCCCTGTCCGGCTCCGATCTTTTCATCGTTGATGTTGACCATCTCTTGACCGTTCAACCAAGTTTGGACATTGTCTCCCTGTACTTTGATACGCATGGTATTCCAGTCACCCTCTTTCAGGATATTTTCTTTTTCATCCGGGATTTGGATCAACCAGCCGCGTCCGTATGATTCATAGATGCCGCCAGTGTCATGGCCTTTGGGAGCTACTTCAACCTGCCAACCGTTCACTTTAACATCCTCTTCGATAAAGGAACGGATGAATACGCCGGAGTTTCCGTCTGCTTCCTGTTTGAATTCAACCGTCAGGTCGAAGTCGTCATAGTAATCGCGTGTAGCCAGATAGCCGTATTTCTTGTCCGGACCGCTTTCACAGATCAGCAAACCATCTTCTACATACCATTTTTCCGTGCCATAGGCTTCCCATCCCTTCAGGTCTGTACCGTTGAATAGCGTCACTTCTTTTGTCTTGCGGGGGAGTTCTTTGATCTTGATGTTACGGAAAGAAGCAGGGTATCCGTGGTCTTGCAGGCAAAGGACACCTTTCTTGGCCAAGCCGTATTCTGGGGCGTTTGCCCATTTACCGCTGTTCTTCTTTGCATACCAATCGTCAGTCCAGGCTTCGAATTCTAGGATTTTGACTCCGTTCAACCAATGTTCTACATGTCCGTTGTCGAATACGATCTTTGAATTGTTCCACTCTCCTTGCGGGTTTACTTTCATTTTTGCCTTGTCGGGGAGGTGCATGGCGTAGTCGACACCCAACTTCTGCCATTCTTCCAGTGGTTCGGGGAAGTTAGGTTCGTCTATTAACTGATATTCCGGTCCCGTGACGTATGGAACTGCGAATTGGGGACGTTCGACTACATGGTATAGCATACCGCTGTTGCCTCCTTTGGACAATTTCCAGTCCCAAGACAATTCGAAGTTCTCATACTGCTTGTCGGTTACGATATAACCACTCGCGTCGCTACCGTCTCCTTTTGCTTGGATGCATCCGTCAACCACATGCCAGGGTTGTGTCAGGGTTGTTCCGTTGTAATCTTTCCAGCCGTTTAATGTTTTGCCGTCGAAGAGGAGTTGCCAGCCGTCTGCGATTTCTTCGGGTGTAAGTGTATTGGGTTCAACACTGGTACACGAAGAAAATAGGGCCAACGATATGGCACAAGTAGACAAAAAGCCGGTGGCTGTCGTTCTTTTCATTACTGATTCCATTCTAGAATTAAGTTTTTAGGTGAATAATTGATATGGTGACAAAGATACATTATAGTAATGAGTTTCCAAATTCATTACTACGATTTGAGAAATCCAAAAGTATAGATGTTTTATCAGTATACCGTCTTTCCATGTACATTATAAAGATCTATAAAATCATTCCGTATATCCATAAACTGTTGTAAAGTGAGAGATAAAAAAAGTTGCAGTTGTAACGTTCAGAGGTTCAGTAGTTAGCGTAAAGAGATAGCAACCGGGTGAAAAAATAGTTGCAGAAATGTTTGGTGGATATGTTGTAAAGCACTACTTTTGCATCCGCATTCGAGAGAGAACGCAGGTGTTTAAATGATGAAACAAAAAACTTTTGAAAAAAGTTTCGATAAAATTTGGAAGTTAAAAATAAAAGTTATTATCTTTGCACCCACGTTCGCTAAGAGAAAGCGAAAAAAGTTCTTTGAAAGCATTACATATCAACAAGTAGTACAAGAGACGTAGTAGGAATACTGACATACCGTCAAGAGCTACAATAAAGAGACGAGATACTGAGCAAAAGGTATAAACAAAATCAACAACGAAGAGTTTGATCCTGGCTCAGGATGAACGCTAGCGACAGGCTTAACAC